>ODAI013968866.1_pt1 | contig 12839 bp, 12 predicted proteins | sample 1539321 | NCBI WGS metagenome assembly ODAI01 (sample SAMN02144231, study PRJEB22623) | gut metagenome | biome: sheep rumen | host: Ovis aries | place: New Zealand | reverse complement strand
GTGACAGATATGATATCCTGTAGCACCATCAATGGGGGTACAGCATATTGAATCATACCATGATGATGAGATACTACGATGCCTGCACATCCGGCCTTCAGACTCTTTTCAGCATCGTGGGGACTAAGCACACCCTTCGCAATAAAAGGCACACCCGCAGCCTGGACAAACTCAGCCAGTTCTTCTGTAGACTTTGCCTTCATAGGAAGTCCGAATACATTGTCGTAGCCACCCTCGGAATTGAAAGCATGGTCGATATCCATACCCACAGCTATACAGCCAATATTGACGGCATGTTCAATTTTACGCAGCACTTCACGGTTGTCTGCATGTGGTTTGATGATCTTGATGGTTCGGGCGCCTGTGGCAACGATTTCCTCAAGTTCCTTGTCGCTGCCCATACCAACCCAATGTACAGCACCACTCTGAGCAGCCGCCTGGGCATAGATTGTCATGCCGTTTTGAGCAGAATTGTGCAGATGCGACAAGGCTGCCGTCATAATCGGTGTACGGAAGGTTTCGCCAAACAGCGTCATCTCGGTGGTCGGAAGGACGGCATCGAGATAACGAGTCTCAATCAACAGAGAGTCGAAATAGTCTCTCGTAATTTTGTCGGAATTCGATGTAAATTGCATATTATTAGCGTTTTTGTTTTATACTAACGGCGGCATTCAGCTCATCCATCTTTTCATCAGAAAGTTCGTAATTGCCAATCACGTAGATAGCCAGAACAAATAGGGTTGCTGGTATCAGCGTGACGAGCCAAAGTATGCCTTGTTCGGCCATTGGTGTCTGTGTCGGTTCGCCTGCTTGGAAACCTACCCAGGCAAGAACAAGTCCAGGGATAACGCCACCAAGGGCCATACCTGCCTTCATGAAGATACAGATGAGGGAATTCACTATACCTGCTACCCGTCTGCCTGAAGCGAACTCGCTATAAGTTACCACCTCTGGCACAAGTGCCCACATATAGCCGGTGGCTACAACCACTCCGGTACTTTTCACGAACTGCACCACGAAGAGCAATGGATAAGATTTTAAGTTTTCAATAGACATCATAAGATACATCAGTATCATAGCTACGATTGCGATGCCGAGGAACATACGGAACATGCCATTTTTGCCGATTCTATGCTTGATGGCAGGAACCATCGGCATGAAAATAAATGCAGGAATAGTGCCGAGCCACATGAACACCGTTGTCATCAGCGGTGTGGATCTCATATTGAAGGTCATGAAATACGAGTCTGCGGCGTTGCTGATGCTCATAGTGGTGAAGGCGATGACAAAGAATAACGACAATATGCGAAGGGGACGGTTGCGGACCAACTCCATCCAGAGGTCGCTCACCTTGACCTGTGCACTCTCGCTCTTGTCCATCACGATGCGCTCCTTACTCTCGAAGAAAGTGAAGATGAGCAACACCAATCCTGCCAATGCGAAGATGCTCATGGTAATAAACCAAGCCTGTCCTGCTTCAGGCGTGTTATAGACAGCCTCCATCTCACCCGTCTGCGGATTAAGAACTTTAGGGGCGAAGAGAACAATCACCAATGGCAGGGTCTTGATGATGAGTCCTGCCAGATTGGCCATCAGCATACGTACGCTGGTGAGGATGGTGATTTCATTTGTATCGCGAGTTAGTGACGAACCAAGCGCTGAGTATGGAACATTGACAAACGTAAAACTCATGCTCATACCCACGTAGGTGATATATGCGTAGAGCAACGATCCGCTGAAGCCATTCCGGAAACAGAGCATCGCAAAGGTTGCTAACAGAACGGCACCTAATAGCAGCCATGAACGGTATTTGCCCCAACGTGGGTGCGACTTATCGACCATAGCCCCTACCATTGGGTCCCATACAACATCGATGATACGGACTACTAGGAACATAACCGCCACAGTAGCCGAATCAAGTCCATAGACATTATTATAATAAAAAAGTAACCAGATGCTTACAGTCTGGTAAATCAGATTCTGTGCCATATCACCTGAAAAGAATCCGATGCGCTCTCGCCAAGAGAGCTTGTAACAGCCATTTATAACGTTGTCCATGAGTTGATGTAGGTTTTATCCCGGCACAAAGATACAACAAATAGAATAAATTACCAAATTTTATAGACATTAATTTAAACGCCTTTACACTTCATCTTGCAGATATGTCAGAATTGATACATATTCAACACTTCGCTGATATGTTGGAAGGTTGTGATTCACAAAAAAACTACTTTCCGTTATCCACTTTTCTTTTTTTTTTCTGCTTATAGTCCTTATTTTATCAGTTAACAGAAAGCATTTTTTTAACGCCCAATTCTATTTCTTTTTCATATAATGCAGCTCCCATGTAACTCCTATGTGACTCCTATGTTCCTCCCTTGATCCTATAGTTCTATGATAGGCGAAAAAGCAGAAGCATAACGAATGAACAACGGAGGATCAGCTTTGGAGATTGAAGACAGTTTTTCTCAATATTTAGAGGATTTATTTTGAAAGATACCCTTTGTTTGTAACATAATATGCATGGAACAGAAAGTTCTTAACGAGGTTCAAGTTCATCATTCTTATTGGGCAAGGCAAAGCAGGCATGGGGTAGGTCCTGTTGCGAGTACAAAGAAGAATATTCATGGAGTAGTTATCACGAAGTATCGTTGCGTGAAGGTGCTGTGTGAGGATCATGGCTATAAGGTAATCCACAACTTCGCCCTCTACGAAAAGTCAGCCGACGGAAGCATTCAACTGGATTTGGTTGGGAGAATGGCGACAAGGAGATTGGACTTGTAAAGTAGATTTGCGATAAACTTTTCTCAATGGTGTGGCGTTTTGCCACCCCATTGTCGTTTTCGATTTTGAACCTATCATAAATGTTGACATTTCTCTGTTTTTTGCAAGTTCTACTCGAAAGTAAGTTCTTTTCAACTTGTTTTTTTTATTAAAAAGTGAAAAAATGTCGCAAAGGTTTGTCAATTTGGCAGAAATTTATTATCTTTGCACGAAATTAGGCCAATTATGAAAACTCCATTACTCGGAATGACTCTCGCAGAGCTCAAGGAAGTGGCTCGCTCCCTTGGAATGCCCGCTTTCACCGGCGGACAGATAGCGAAGTGGATCTACGGATCTCATGTGCGTGATATTGCCGAAATGACAAATATCTCAAAGGCTAATCGCGAAAAGCTGGCAGAGCAGTATTGCATCGGTGTAATGGAGCATATTGACGCCCAGTATTCGGTTGACGGTACGATAAAATACCTTTTCCCCGTTGCATCAGGCAAATTTGTAGAAACGGTATTTATCCCTGACAAGGATCGCGCCACGTTATGTGTATCGTGTCAGGTGGGTTGCAAGATGAACTGCCTCTTCTGCCAGACAGGCAAGCAGGGATTTGAGGGTTCGCTTACCGCAGCCGACATTCTTAACCAGATATACTCTCTGCCAGAGGCTGAACGCCTGACAAACATCGTTTTCATGGGACAGGGTGAGCCGATGGACAACCTTGACAACGTGCTTCGCGCAACAGAGGTGTTAACAGCAGAGTGGGGATATGCCTGGAGCCCGAAGAGAATAACGGTGAGCAGCGTGGGTGTACGCAACAAACTGAAGCGTTTCCTCGATGAAAGCGAATGTCACGTGGCAATAAGTCTGCATTCGCCTATTCCCGAACAGCGTGCTACGCTGATGCCTGCACAGAAGGGTATGGGTATTGAGGAAATAGTAGAACTGCTAAGGCAATATGATTTCTCGCATCAGAGAAGACTGTCATTCGAGTACATCGTATTTGACGGTTTGAACGATTCCATGACTCATGCCCGTGCAATCGTCAATTTGCTGAAGGGCTTGGATTGCAGAATCAATCTGATAAGGTTCCACAAGATTCCTGATGTGCCTTTGAAGACATCTGACGAGAAGAAAATGGAGGTGCTTCGTGACTATCTCACACAGCATGGCATCTTTACCACAATAAGGGCATCCCGAGGACAGGATATATATGCTGCCTGCGGGTTGCTGAGTACGAAGAAGATATATGAAAGAACTGAATAAGAAAATTCGCATAGCGATAGTGCTTGACGAGAATAGTGCCAATGCACACGATCTCATACTCGAGGCATTCCTTGAGCCTGAGATTCTGGAGATATTCACTCCTGTAGTGTATGGTTCCCTACACAAGCTCAAGCAGGAAAGCAGTCGCTTGCAGATAAGATATAACGCATTGATAGTAGGCAACGCATCACAGGCAGACCCTGACGCCCTCAATTTCGTCGATATAAACGGCCGTAATGCCGTAGAAGTGGTAAAGAGGGAGTTTGAGGCCGACCTTCTGGATGCATTTGTCGTTATACCTATGTCAAGGGATGTAACAAACCTGCTCCGTAATGCTATAATACCGAATCCTGTTGTAAACCGTCAGGAGAACGACATAAAGGCTATTCCAATGATGTGTACCAATCAGTTGCGCGTGGCATACGTGGTGGCTGGAAACAACGAAACATCAGGCATTACGGCTGACAGCATCGAGAACAAGGCCCGTATTTTGCACAGCACATTGAGGCGCGACCTTCGTCAGGACAATCCTCGTGTGGCAATTCTGTCGTTTAATCCGGAGATAAAGCCAGACGAGAATTCCATTGAGCTTCAGGTTATCGCACCTGCCGTAAGCAAGCTCGTAAATACCGGCATCCCAGTTTTCGGCCCATACGCTTATTCCGATTTCTTCGAGACAGGCAAGCATCTTAGCTTTGACGCTGTTCTTACAATGACACGCGAACAGGCTCAGGCTCCATTCCTTTCCATGTATGAAGGTAATGGCATAGTTTTGGCTGCAGGCATAGCACCTCTGGTTGTTTCCCCGGTAAAGCTTGATGGTGACAATAATGCCACCGTAGATTCTTTCCGTGAGGCTATCTACACATGTATAGATGTATATCGCAGTCGATATTTCTTCGACTTGCCATACGTTAATCCTCTGCCGAAATTATACCACGAACGCCGTGAAGACGGTGAAAAGGTACGTTTTGCCGTGAAGAAGCATCCTGTGGATGGCGAGCAGAAGGAGGAAGATGCCACTATATCTAATGAGGAAATTGCAGACGGCAATACTAACTCTGAGGAAAAGAATTAAAGTTAAGGGATTAGGTTTGAGGGAATTAATAATACCCCCACACTAATCACTAAACGATAAACACTAAACGTCCAAATAAATAGATATGAAGACCGTAGAGCTTCAGGACATAAAGCGCAGATATAACATCGTGGGCAACTGCGATGCTTTGAACCGTGCTCTGGATGTTGCCATTCAGGTCGCATCCACAGATCTCTCCGTTCTCATCGAGGGCGAGAGTGGTGTGGGCAAGGAAATCATACCGCGCGTAATTCACGATTTGTCACCACGACAACACGAGCGTTACTTCGCAGTCAACTGCGGTTCCATCCCGGAAGGCACTATTGATTCCGAATTGTTCGGACACGAAAAGGGTGCTTTCACCGGTGCGATAGGCGAGAGCGAAGGTTATTTCGGCATAGCCAACAAGGGTACAATCTTCCTTGACGAGGTAGGCGAACTCCCGATGGCTACTCAGGCAAGGTTGCTTCGCGTGCTGGAAACAGGCGAATATATCCGTGTGGGCGGTCAGGCAATAAGAAAGACCGACGTGCGAATCGTTGCAGCCACGAATGTAAATGTACGTAAAGCTATCAGCGAAGGGCGTTTCCGTGAGGACTTGTATTATCGTCTTAATACCATTCCTATCCAGATGCCACCTCTGCGTGACCGTGGCAATGACATTGTATTGCTTTTCCGTTTGTTTGCCATGCAGATGGCAGAGAAGTACCGTCTGCCTCGCATAGAGCTTACCGATGGGGCAAAGCTCATGCTGATGAAGTATAAGTGGCCGGGAAATATACGCCAGCTCAAGCATATCACAGAGCAGATGTCAGTATTATGTCGTGAAAGGATGGTGGATGAGGAAGAATTGAAGAAATTCATTCCCGTTGATCCCGAGAGCACTATGCTTGCTCCGCTTTCATCGGGCGACAGTCATTCATATGAGAGTGAGCGCGAACTGCTATATAAGATTCTGTATGACCTGAAGGGTAACGTAAGTGACCTTCGCCGTGAATTAAACGGGCTTCGTGACAAACTCGACAATCCATCGGCTATGCCACAACAGGTGACAGGCTATTCAGGTAATGCGCAGCAGATTCCTCAGGGATATGTTCCTAACATGCAGCAAGGGCAGCCATATTCTCCAAATGCACAGCAAATGGAATATGCCGTTGCGGAAGAAGTACAGGAACCGGAAGTTCTCAACATAACCGATGTACGCCGTACCCTTTTGCAAAAGGCATTAGAGCGTAATGGAGGTAACAGGAAAAAAGCTGCAGCAGAGTTGGGAATCTCTGACCGCACGCTTTACAGACAAATAAAACAGTATGGACTCAATGAAGACTAAGGCTCCTTATTATATATTATGTTATGTGGCTTGCGCTATAATAACGCTTACAGCCCTTGCCTCATGTAGTGTGTCATACAAGTTCAATGCTTCCAACATTGACTACACAAAGACAAAGACCATACAGATTGCCGATTTCCCGATACGCTCTTCATACGTATGGGGACAGATGGGACCGATTTTCAATAACGAGCTGAAGGACAAATATGCGAACCACACAAAATTGTCACAGGTACGTCGTAACGGCGACCTGAAGATTGAGGGTGAGATAACGCAGTATCAGTTGAGAAACAAGGCACCTACTTCTGAAGGAATCTCGGCTATGGCAGAACTTTCAATGACCGTGAATGTTCGCTTTACCAACAACGCGAATCATTCTGAGGACTTTGAGAAACAGTTTACTGCCACAAGAAGTTATGATAGTAAGCAAAGTCTTAACTCTGTTCAGCCAGACCTTGTAACGGAGATGTGCAAGGATATCTGTGACCAGATATTCAATGCGACGGTAGAGAATTGGTAATATGACAAGGATTAGATATGCTCTAATCACAAAATATAAAAAATAGAAAATTGAACATAACAGAACTTATAAAACATCCAGAGCAGCTCAATAAGGAGACTCTTTATGACCTGCGAAGTCTGATAGCACTTTACCCGTACTATCAGACAGCCCGTCTGCTTATGCTCAAGAACCTTTATCTGCTCCACGATCCTACTTTTGATGAGGAACTGCGACGCGCTGCTGTGTACATCACAGACCGTAAGGTGATTTTCGATCTTGTGGAGGCTGCACACTACAAACTCAAGCGCCCACAGGTACAGGTGCCGGAAGGCAATCGAACAATGTCACTCATCGATACCTTCCTTTCGTCCATTCCAGCGGATACAGAGGAAGACAACAACGAAAAGACTGAAGGCAAGAATCGAAGAAAGCCTACCGCAGCAGATGCAACGGTGGATTATGTAGCTTATCTTCTAGCCACAGACTTTGAGGATGAGTCTAACAAGCCAGAGATGAAAGGACAGGATCTCATTGATATCTTCATCAAAGGTGACGGATTCGACCTGGGAGACAAACCTGTTGTGTACAAGCCGGAAGTTCCAACGGAGACAGAAGAAGGAGATAGTGAAAAACTGCCCGAAGATGAGTATCTTACCGAGACTTTGGCCGGAATTTACATAAAACAAGGCAAATATTTGAAGGCTTTAGAGATTATTAAGCGTTTAAATTTGAATATTCCAAAAAAAAATGCTTACTTTGCAGACCAAATCCGCTTTCTCGAAAAACTCATCGTCAACAGCGGACAGAAAAAACAGAGCTAAAGTCGAAAGTATAGGGCCAAGAAACGCTTGTCTTTCGTTATACGCCACAAAAAGGAAATAAACAATAAACATTAAATTATAATTTAAATTAAAGATGTACACTTTATTCGTAATTCTGATTGTCCTGGCATCATTCTGTATGATTGGTATCGTACTTATCCATGAGTCAAAGGGCGGCGTTCTCGCCAGCGCTTTCAGCAGCGCAAACTCTTCGTTTGGCGTTCGCCAGACAACTAACTTCATCGAGAAGACAACTTGGACTCTCGCTGCTGCTATGGTTATCATCAGCGTTATCTGTGCATACGTTGCACCTAATGCTACCAGTGAGGGCAGTGTTATCGAGAAGGCTGCTACTGAGCAGAGCACAACAAACCCTAACAATGTTCAGGGCTTCGGTGCAGCTCCTGCACCTGCAGCTGATGCTCAGCAGGCTACTCCAGCAGCTCCTGCAGAGGAGAAGAAGTAAGAGACCGACTCTCAAAAGAAACATTGGGCGCAATGTTGTGAGGAAATCGCGATTCCTTATGACATTGCGCCTTTTTCTGAAAGAAATTAAAAGATTAAGAAGTTAAACCTTGCCTTTTCGCAATCCAGCTTCCTCCATAAGGGTGAGGGCGGGGGAAGAGGCCACACTATTTTCTATTAAACATGACATCAACAATTATTATCATCGCAGCTGTAGTGATCATCGCTTTGATCCTCATCAGCATGTACAACAACCTTGTAAAACTTCGTAATAACCGCGAGAACGCATTTGCAAATATAGACGTTCAGCTCAAGCAGCGTTATGACCTCGTACCACAGTTGGTTGCCACAGTAAAGGGCTAGGAAACCCTCGAGCGTGAACTTCTTGAGAAGGTAACAGCAGCTCGTTCTGCTTGTATGAATGCTACATCTATCAACGACCGTGTACAGGCTGACAATGCTCTCGGTGCTGCTCTTTCAGGTCTTCGTGTGGCCGTAGAGGCATATCCTGATCTCAAGGCGAACCAGAATTTCCTTCAGTTACAGAACGAACTTTCTGACATCGAGAACAAACTTGCTTCCGTTCGTCGTTTCTTTAATTCTGCCACAAAAGAGTTGAATACAGCTGTTCAGAGCTTCCCAAGCAACATCATTGCCGGTATGTTCGGTTTCAAGAAAGAGCCAATGTTCGAGATTCCTGCAAGCGACCGTGCCGCACACGAGAAAGCTCCAGAGATTAATTTCTAATGAAATACGTAGGACTACAGACACAGATAACGCGCAACAACCAGCTCAGTATATTGTTGCTAATTGCCTTCCCATGTATACTCATGGCCATGCTATGGGTATTTCTTGCTGCCTTGAACTATTTTGGTAACGGCACGTACAATCAGTATGGAGAGGTACAGCATTTCATGGAGCCAGAAGTTGTCAATATGTCGTTCACACAAGCTGCACCTTGGCTTGTAGGTGGAGTAGGAGTATGGTTCACTATTGCATATTTCTGCAACACTTCCATGGTGAAGCGCGCTACTGGTGCCCGCTCACTTGAACGTAGGGAGAATCCACGTGTATATAACATTGTTGAGAACCTTACTTTGGTTTGTGGTATGGATATGCCAAAAATCAACATTATTGACGACCCTCAGTTGAATGCCTTTGCTTCTGGTATTGACAAGAATTCATATACTGTCACCGTAACGACAGGACTTCTAAATCTTCTTGACGATGAGGAACTTGCAGGCGTTATCGGTCATGAGCTTACACATATCCGAAACCGCGACACCCGACTCTTGATTACGAGTATCGTATTCGTGGGTATTCTGGCAACTCTTTCCTCTCTCGTATGGAATATGTTCCAGCGTAACCTTCTTTGGGGCTCTCTGTCAAACAGAAGCCGAAACGGAAAGAATAACGGTCTTGGCATTGTTGCCATACTCGGAATTGCAGCCGTAATTTGCTTCGTGGGATATTTCTTCACTATGCTGACCCGCTTTGCCATATCCCGAAAGCGCGAGTATATGGCAGATGCAGGAGGTGCTGAGCTATGTGGCAATCCTCTTGCCCTTGCTTCTGCCTTGCGTAAGATAAGCGGAAATCCTGGCCTTCAGAACGTGAAGCGGGAAGATGTGGCACAGCTCTTTATCATTCACCCTCAGTCATTTGCGGAAGGCTTGTCAAGTTTCTTCTCCGGACTTTTTGCCACGCATCCAGATACAGCAAAGAGAATCGCTATTCTTGAGCAGTTCTAATAATAAATGAAAAGTGAAAAATGAAAAATGAGAAAATACAGATTACAAAATTAGTATTATCCATTGTTCATTTTTCACTTTTCATTTTCCTATTAAATTGTACATTATAAATGATAGTTTATCCTTGCATGGTTTTTCTCGGCTCTGGCATAGGAGGCGTATGCAGATGGGCGTTAAGTGGTTGGCTTAACGGTCAGCATCCATATGGCACTTTGCTTTGTAATATTCTTGGCTGCTTTGTTCTTGGTTTATTGACAAAGCTTTCACCAGGAGAGGCACAGATAAAACTATTGCTCACAACAGGCTTTTGTGGCGGTTTCACCACATTCTCCACATTCATGAACGAAAGTCTGTTCATGCTTCGCGGAGGACAATTAATCTCGGCTCTTGCCTATATGGCTCTAAGTCTTGTACTTGGACTCGCTTGTGCGTGGTTAGGGTACAACATCGTGAGATGACCAACTGTTAATCCCATGTAAGTCTTATTTTTCGCCCATTCTACGGAACGGATTTACAACGGATTTACAACGGACTTGGAACGGAGGTAAAACGAAGGATGCAATATGGTCTTTTTTGATTAGTGTAATACTCTTGAAATGAAAAAATCAAAAAGTTTTTCAAGAGGGTATTACACCTTTTGTTGTTGTGTGTAATATTTTTGCTGAATATCAATATGTTAGATGCGGTGTAATACCCTTGAAAGTATTACACCTTTTCGAGCGATTTGGTGTAATACTGGTGTAATACTTTCGGGGGTATTACACCAAAGTAAACGAATTGACATATAATTATTTAGCGTGCTCATAACATCAAAGGTGTAATACTCGGCGTTGAAAACTATTTGCAAAAAGTATTACACCGACTATTACACCAAGTTCGACTAATTTGTTGTTATTCCGCATTAATTCCCTTATAACTCCTAACCAAACTCGATGAAAGTCCTATTATGAAGGGGACTTAAAGCGGACCTGCATCGAGTTTGGTTAAGAGCAACATAAGAGTAACAAAAGAGCAACATAAGAGCTTCATATGAGTATATGCTCATTTTTAATGTTATTTTAGAAATCTTTTAGGCATTTTCTCTTTGTTTTCCAGATATTTTTTATTATCTTTGCATCGTTTTTTGAAAAGTAACAATAACAATATAACTTAAACAAAAAGGAAAATCGAATGAGTTTGAAAATTGTTGTACTTGCAAAGCAGGTACCAGACACTCACAACGTAGGACCGGATGCGATGACTCCAGAAGGAACCATCAATCGTTCTGCCTTGCCAGCTGTCTTCAACCCAGAGGACCTCAACGCTCTTGAGCAGGCTCTCCGCCTCAAGGAGCAGTTCCCTGGTTCTACTATCTCTGTCGTAACAATGGGACTTCCCAAGTCTGCTGAAGTTATCCGCGAGGCTCTCTATCGTGGCGCAGACAAGGGCTATGTAGTAACTGACCGTCCTCTCGGTGGTGCTGATACACTTGCTACATCATACACCCTCGCACAGGCAATCAAGAAGATCGGTGAGTTTGACATCATCCTCGGTGGCCGTCAGGCTATTGACGGTGATACCGCTCAGGTAGGTCCGCAGATTGCAGAGAAGCTTGGTCTTACTCAGGTTACATACGCAGAGGAAATAATTTCTCTCGACGAGGCTGCAAAGAAGATTGTCATCAAGCGTCATATCGACGGTGGTGTTGAGACCGTAGAGGCTCCACTTCCACTCGTAGTAACCGTAAACGGTAGTGCTGCTCCTTGCCGTCCTCGCAACGCCAAGCGCGTTATGAAGTACAAGAAGGCAACAGTTGCTGCTGAGCGTAGCGCAGAGGAACAGGAGGCATACGCAGAGCTTATCGCCCGCAAGCCTTACCTCGACATAACACAGTGGGGTGCTGCTGATATCGACTGCGATCCAAAGCAGATTGGTAAGGCTGGTTCTCCAACCAACGTGAAGGCTGTTAAGAATATCGTGTTCAAGGCAAAGGAATCACGTACCCTTACTGGTTCAGACGAGGATATCAACAACCTTATTGTTGAACTTATTAACGAGAAGATTATTGGTTAATTATGAATAACGTATTTGTATATTGCGAAATTGAAGGCACAACCGTAAAGGATGTTGCTCTTGAACTCCTTACTAAGGGTCGCAAGCTTGCCAATACTCTTGGCGTTCAGTTGGAATGTATTATCGCTGGTTCTGACCTTAACGGCGTTGAGAATCAGGTTATTAAATATGGTGTAGATAAGGTTCACATCTTTGATGCTGAAGGACTTTTCCCTTACACCTCAAATCCTCACACAGCTCTCGTTGTTAATCTCTTCAAGGAAGAGAAACCACAGATCTGCCTCATGGGTGCTACCGTTATCGGTCGTGACCTCGGTCCTCGTGTAAGTTCTGCTCTCTTCAGTGGTCTTACAGCTGACTGTACAGAACTTGAGATTGGCGACTTCGACATGAAGGTGAAGAATGAGGCTGGTGAACTCGTGAACAAGCACTACGAACAGCAGCTTTATCAAATCCGTCCTGCATTCGGCGGTAATATCGTTGCTTCCATCGTAAACCCAGAGCATCGCCCACAGATGGCAACTGTTCGTGAGGGTGTGATGAAGAAGGAAGTTCTTGATGAGAACTACAAGGCTGAGGTTATCCGTCACGACGTTGCAAAGTACGTGCCAGAGACCGAATATGTTGTAAAGGTTCTCGACCGTCACGTTGAGCAGGCAAAGCATAACCTAAAGGGCGCATCTATCGTTGTAGCAGGAGGTTATGGCGTTGGTTCAAAGGAAGGCTTTAACATGCTTTTCGAGCTTGCAAAGGAACTTCACGCAGAAGTAGGCGCTTCTCGTGCAGCTGTTGATGCAGGCTG
>ODAI012911928.1_pt1 | contig 12839 bp, 8 predicted proteins | sample 1539321 | NCBI WGS metagenome assembly ODAI01 (sample SAMN02144231, study PRJEB22623) | gut metagenome | biome: sheep rumen | host: Ovis aries | place: New Zealand | reverse complement strand
CTCCGGCGGATCGCAGAGCTGCGCAAAGGGAGACGCACAGAGTGCGTCGCGCAGCTCGCGCGCGATCAGAGATCGCGATTTACTCCGGAGAAATTCACGACCCGGCCGGCGAATGTACCTGTCCGGAGACCGAAGAGGTGCCCTCGTACATGCAGCCGATCGGCATCTTCGGCGCAACGCCGATGGATCTACTCGATTTTGATACAACTGACACAATTAAGGATCGGGCTGTCTGCTGCGGCGGTCAGGCGCGCGTCTTTGGCGAGAGTGTTCAGGACTTTAAGGAGGCGGCCTCATTCCGCGAGAATCTGGTCATTTCTCCGTCCGGTCTCGCCGCAGCTTCGTATATGGAGAAAAAGTACGGAATTCCGTATACGGTCAGATATCCGCTGCCGGCCGGCTTTGAGCTGGCAGGTCTCACGCGGGATGAGATCGAGGGAAAGAGGATCCTGATCGTTCACCAGGCTGTCGCTGCCGAGACCATCCGATCGGAGATGGAGCAGGCTTGTGATAATGTGAGAGTGGATACGGCGACGTTCTTTATGCCATTTGCAAACTGCAGGACTCTCCCCGAGGAGGATGATTTCATAGAGCTCGTGGCCGATGGAAATTACGACATTGTTGTCGGAGATCCGATGCTGCGCCGCGCATGCCGGGGATGGAGCGGAAGGTTCGTGGAGCTTCCTCAATTCTCGGTGTCGGGCGTAGAAAAGCAGTGAGACAGCGGAAGAGCTGCGCTGCCATGTGGGGGCGTCAAGGCGTTCTTGATTCTTTGACGCAGAATTCATGATAATGTACTGAGAGGGAAAACGCATTTGCGTGAGACATAGAATGGAAAACAAACGACTGAAAATTCGGGCATACGGGATCGTGCAGGGAATCGGTTTTCGTCCGTTCGTGAGCCGTCTTGCCTCTTGGCTGCACCTTGCGGGCGATGTCGCGAACAAGGGCTCCTACGTGGAGATCCATGTGGAAGGAGCGTCCGAGCTCGTTGATCAATTTCGCGAGGATCTCGTGGCAAGAGCGCCGGCTGTAGCCGCCATTGTCAGGGTCGAGGAGACCGAGGAGGCTTTGACGGGGAGCACGATGTTCCGCATCATCGGAAGTTCGCATGTGGAGGGCGAGATATTTGTGTCACCGGATCTCGCCATTTGCCCGGATTGCAAGAGAGAACTTTTTGACGCAGGGGACAAGCGGTACCTGCATCCGTTCATCAACTGCACGAACTGCGGGCCGAGGCTCACGATTCTCGACGGCGTGCCTTATGACCGAGTTCGCACATCGATGGGTGTATTCCCGATGTGTCCCGACTGCGAATATGAGTACATGCACCCGGAGACCCGGCGCTATCACGCGCAGCCTGTCTGCTGCAATGACTGCGGACCGAGGGTGTACGTTCTGAGGACGGATGAGGTCTTTGACAGGGATGCGGCATCGCCGGATGATTCGAAAGCTGCGGGCCGCGAGACCTGTCCGACAGGTCTTCTTCCCTGGGGGCATCCGGAGGAGGATGAAGCCCGGGTCACAAAACATGAGATGGATGGCGACGCAATCATGTATGTGCGCCGCGTGATCAGGAACGGCGGGATTGCCGCCGTCAAGGGAATCGGAGGCTTTCACCTGTGCTGCGATGCCACCTGCGATGAAGCTGTTGCCAGGCTCAGGGAGCTTAAGCATCGGCCGATGAAGCCATTCGCGGTCATGATGAAAAATCTTGAGACCGTGAGGTGCGAGTGCGTCGTGCCGGCAGAGGCTGAGAAGATTCTCGACGGAGTCCAGAAGCCGATCGTGATTTTGGACCGTGTCACGCGAAAAGAACCGTCCCCGACGCGCGGACGGCTCAGCGCTCTGGTCGCCCCGGACAACCCGACGGTCGGCGTGATGCTGCCGTACGCGCCGGTGCAGCTGCTGATTTTCGATTATCCGGACGGGGAGCCCTTTACGGACGCCCTCATCATGACGAGCGGGAACCCGTCGGGAGCGCCGATCTGCAAGGACGATGAGGACGCGATACGATACCTGTCGCCGATGTGCGACGTTATTCTGTCAAATGACCGTTTGATCCGGCTCAGGGCGGATGACTCGGTCATGCAGATGGTGCCGGTGGAGGATGCGGCCGGAGACCTTAAGTTGGCGGACGGGATGAATACAGATATGAAGACTGCGGTTCAAACGGAAAAAGCAACTGAGTCAAGAGAAAACTGTTCATCTGAAGACTTCATTACATCCGATGAGAACGCCTACATAAAAAAGATCGGCAGGGAATCTGTCAAAATGAAACCGTACATGATCCGCCGCTCGCGCGGCTACGCGCCGCTTCCCTTCCTCGGACCGGCAGGGTTCAGGGGACAGGTGCTGGCGGCAGGGGGTGAATTGAAGAACACCTTCTGCCTGGCTAAAGATGAGCTGTATTACCCATCTCCGTATATCGGCGACCTGGCTGACCTTCGAAGTGTGAAGGCTCTTGATGCCGCAGTCACGCGGATGGAGGAGCTGCTTGAAACCAAGCCGGAGCTGGTCGTGTGTGATATGCACCCGAGGTACAATTCGAGCGCGTTTGCGGAAGAAATCGGAATCCCGGTGAAAAAAATCCAGCACCACTATGCGCACGTCCTGTCCTGCATGGCCGAGAATGGGGTGACAGAGAAGGTCATAGGCATATCGCTCGACGGCACCGGCTACGGGACAGACGGGACGATCTGGGGCGGAGAAGTGCTGCTTGCGGCGCCGGACGCATTTGAACGGATCGGAATGCTGAAGCCTTTTGTGCAGGCCGGCGGCGACCTCGCCTCGAAGGAGGGCTGGCGCATCGCTCTCTCCCTACTCTATGACATGGCCGGTTCGAGGGAGGAGACGCTAAAGGCGGCCCGGGAACTTAGGCTGGCTCCGGAGAAGGATCTCAAGATGCAGATGCTCATGATTGAAAAGCGGCTCAACGCCGTGACCTCCACATCTGCGGGCAGACTCTTCGACGGCGTGTCGGCTCTGCTAGGTATCCGCAGTGCGTCTACATTTGAGGGCGAGGCATCGATGGCCCTGGAGTTCGCGGCGGAGAGGTGGATTTCGGAGCATGGAAGTACTGTTCCGCGGGACTTTGACCGGGTGCGGTCTGCTGATTGGGAAGATCAGTGCGCAGGCGATGTTTTTGGCGCGCCTTTGGTTGAGATACTTCACGAGAATGATGTGCTCGCTCTTGACTACAGGCCGCTCATTGTCAGCATTATGAGCGGGATCAGGCAGGGCGTTGGCAGCGATCAACTCGCATACCTGTTCCACGCGTATCTTGCTCATGGAATGTGCCGCATTGCTATTGAGTCAAGAAAGAGGACCGGAGTGAACATCGCAGCGCTCAGCGGAGGCTGCTTCCAGAATCTGCTGCTTCTTAAGCTCTGCAGGGAGGAGCTTAAGGCGGAAGGGTTCAGGGTGCTTACCCACTCGCTTGTTCCCCCGAATGACGGCGGGATAGGGCTCGGGCAGGCCTTTTACGGGATGTGGAATCTCAATGAGACAGGTAAAGCGGCTGACTGAAATACAATGACTCACAAAATAAGCTGCGCCGCAAAGTACGCGCGGCGCATAATGAAGGAGGATTTTAATATGTGTGTAGGACTTCCGGCAAAAATAGTTTCTATGAAGAACGGCACTGCCGTTGTCGACGCGACAGGTGCTCGCCGTGAGATCTCTACGGAGCTTCTCGACAATGTAGAGCCGGGCGATTTCGTCATGGTGCATGCGGGCATCGCAATCGCGAAGATCACAGCGGACGATCAGGAGGAGACAAAGAACCTCATGGACGCACTGGAGGCATAATATGGATACAAGAGCTCTCGATATCATCCGCGGATACAGCGGAAGACCGATCCGCGTGATGGAAGTGTGCGGCACGCACACTCACGCGATTTTCAAGTTCGGCATAAGGAATATCCTGCCGGACAATATCAAATTGATTTCCGGACCCGGATGTCCGGTCTGTGTCACTGAGACAGGGTTCATTGACGAAGCCATATATCTGGCTATGGAGAAGGGCGTGACGATCACGACTTTCGGGGACCTTGTACGAGTACCGGGAACCGAAATGAATCTTGCCCAGGCGAGGGCTAAGGGAGCTTCCCTTAAAATTGTCTACACACCGCTCGACGCAGTTCAGTATGCCAAAGATCATCCGGATGAGAAGGTCGCATTTCTCTCAGTCGGATTTGAGACGACGGTGCCGGCAGCCTGTCTTGCCGTGAAAAAGGCAAAGGAGTGGGGAGTTTCGAATTTTTCCCTTCTAACGGCCAACAAGACTATGGATGAAGCCTACCGTGTTCTTAAGGGAAGCGCCGACGCATTCCTCTATCCGGGCCATGTGAGCGCGATCTCAGGTATGGGAATTCTCCGCGAGCTTCGCGATGAGGGAATTTCCGGTGTTGTCTGCGGCTTCACAGCGGATGAGATCCTTACGGCTCTGGCTATTATTGTGAGGAAGATCGAGAAGGGCGAACCCTTTGCGGAAAACGCGTATCCGAGAGTTGTCGCTGATGACGGAGCGCCTATTGCCCGGAAGCTCATTGCGGAGACAATGCAGCCATGTGAGGCAGCATGGCGCGGCATCGGCAGTATCCCGGGATCGGGTCTTGAACTTAACAGCGAATATGAAGAATTCGATGCGCGGAAAGTCTACAATGTGCCTGAGATGCACGGCCGGCCGAATAAGGCCTGCCGCTGCGGCGACGTCCTGATGGGCAGGATCAAACCGCACGAGTGCCCTGTGTTCGGAAAAGTCTGTACACCGGAGCACCCGATCGGGGCCTGCATGGTGTCATCTGAGGGGACCTGCTCGGCTTATTATAAGTACGATCTGGGCTGAGCATAAACGGAATTCGTAACAGTTCAGACAGGCTGCAATGCTTTTCTCACGAAGATGATGCTTTGCGCCGCTATCGAACTATAATGTCAGCCTGTTTGAACTGTTACTCCAATTCAGATCAGTATCTGAGCGGAGCTCTGAAGTGGTCGTACTAAAGAAGGAAAAATCAATGGAACCGGAACGCTGACAATGCTGTGTTCCGACAAAAAAAGCGAAAGGCAACAAGAACATCATGGAAGAATTCATCACACTTGCCCATGGCTCCGGAGGACGCAAGACCTCCGAACTCATCGGGAACCTATTCAAAAAGTATTTTGCAAATGACTACCTCACCGCCGACGATGCCGCCGTTCTCCCGGGACTTTCCGGTCGGATCGCGATGACAACGGACGGATTTATCGTCTCCCCCTGCGAGTTCCCGGGCGGAAATATCGGCAAGCTCAGCATCTGCGGAACAGTCAATGATCTGGCGTGCATGGGTGCCAGACCGACCTACCTGACATGCTCTTTTGTCATCGAAGAAGGATTCCCGGTTGCAAAGCTTGAGGAAATTGCCGCTGCCATGGCGAAAACCGCGAAGGAGGCAGGGGTGAGCATCGTGGCAGGCGACACCAAGGTAGCCGGCCGCGGTCAGGTCGATGGCGTTTTTATCACGACGACAGGTGTCGGCCTTATCGAGGAAGGGGCAGATCTTTCCGGCGCATACGCCAAGCCCGGAGATGCTATTCTTGTGACCGGCGATGTCGGACGTCACGGAACAACGATCCTCCTTGCACGCGATGAGTATGGCATCGAGGCGGATGTGACCAGCGACTGCGCACCGCTGTGGGGAACAGTGAAATCCATGCTCGATGAGACAAAAGACATTCATGTGCTTCGCGATGCCACCCGCGGTGGTGTGGGCACGGTACTCTATGAAATCGCCGAGGAGAGCGGCGTCGGCATTACGATCAATGAGGCTGATATCCCGGTAGACCCGGCAGTTGCCGGCGTGTGCGGAATGCTGGGACTAGAACCGCTGTATCTGGCATGTGAAGGGCGGCTTGTCGTATTTGCTCCGAAAGAGAGGGCAGAGGCTCTGCTTAAGGTGCTGAAACAGGGAAAATACTCCGAAAGCGCAGCTATCATCGGCGAAGTCACTGACGACCATAAAGGTCGTGTTGTTGTCAGAACACCGATCGGTTCGGAGACGCTGCTTCCGCCTCCGGGAGGGGAGTTACTCCCGAGAATCTGTTGATTGTATATCCTTATGTGAGGTGCCTCACCTCGACCGGCGGCGTGCTGGACAATTCTGATTATTAGTGTTAGAATTGCTGTGATAATTTTGGAGGAATGACATGATCGATAAGACGATGATCAGATTTGTTCTGGTCGGAATTATTAACACGCTGGTCGGCACGGCGGTAATGTTCTCTTTCTATAATATTTTCCATTTCAGCTATTGGGTATCTTCTGCCGCGAATTACATTGTCGGAAGTGTCGTCAGTTATTTTCTGAATAAGTATTACACATTTGAAAACAAAGAGCGCAACTGGAGAATAGTTGTGCGGTTTATTATCAATATTTCCGTATGCTATCTTCTGGCTTACGGAATCGCGAAGCCTCTTGTCGCTAAATTGCTGTCTTCAATGCCAGTCACTGTACAGGAAAACGGAGCTATGGTCGTAGGTATGGGGCTTTTTGTCGTACTCAACTATACAGGACAGAGATACTTTGCATTTAAGAAAAGTGAGTGAGGGGGCTATATGCTGACAGTTATTCTACCTGCTTACAATGAAGAAGCTATGATTGAAATGGCAGGAAATGTCATTTCAGGTATTCTGCGGAGGGAAGAGATCCCCCATGAAATCCTGTTCGTTGATGACGGGTCAAAGGACGGGACCTGGGTCGCGATTGAAAAGGCTGCTTCGGTGACTCCGGAAATTCGGGGCATCAGCTTTTCTCGCAACTTCGGCAAAGAGGCAGCCGTTGCTGCGGGTCTTGCCGAGGCGCGAGGGGAATGCGCCGTGGTCCTTGACTGTGATCTGCAGCATCCGCCCGAAAAAATAGTGGAGATGTATCGCCTCTGGCAGCAGGGCTACGAAGTGATTGAAGGCGTGAAGAGCAGCAGGGGTAAAGAGAGTGGGCTGCATGCATTTGCAGCAAAAACATTCTACGGACTTATCAGTGCGGCCAGCGGATTTGACATGGAGAATGCGTCTGATTTTAAATTGCTGGACCGCAAAGCGATTGACGCGATTGTCGGAATGAAGGAAAAGTATGCCTTTTTCCGCGCGCTCTCATCATGGGTAGGATTCAGAACAACATCTGTAACGTATGATGTTCAGGAGAGAGCGGCCGGCGAGAGCAAGTGGTCGACAAGAGGGCTTATTAAATACGCCATAAATAATATTACGTCATTTTCGACAGCGCCGATGCAGATCGTGACCGTGTGCGGTGTGCTGGTATTCATTGTCTCGGTGATCAGCGGGATCATTACGCTCGTGCAGAAGCTGAACGGAAAAGCTCTCGGAGGTTTTACGACGGTCATTCTGCTGCAGGGATTCATCGGAAGCATTATTATGATCAGTCTGGGTCTGATCGGGTTTTATATTGCAAGAATTTATGAGGAACTCAAAGGAAGACCTAAATACATTATAGCCAGGAACGTAAGTTATAAATCCGGTGAGACAGACAAGCCCATGAAAGGAACAGATGAAGGCGATGAGTAAAAAAGGGACAGAGCATACGCTGCGTGTCAAAGAAAAATATAGGAAGTATTTCTTTCTGTTTATTGCTTTTGCGGTGTTATTTCTTGTCATACCTTACTGCGATGATGATTTGAGATGGGGAAGCTCGGTGGGAATGGAGCGTCTCGCCAGCTGGTTCGAAGGGTACGGAGGACGATATTTAGGTTATATAATTATTATTCTTCTGACCAAATTCTACCCGCTGAAAGTGATTCTGCAGGCCCTGACCCTGACTTTTCTTGTGTATATGCTGGATCAGATGGCTTATGAGAAACAGACTGAATATATTTCCGTGATCTTTCTTTTCTTTATGCCGCTGTCGATTTTTTCGGACACGATCGGGTGGACATCGGGCTTTGCGAACTATATTACGTCTGTGACATTCAGCCTGATTTACATGAGATATGTTTTCAGACGGCTGGACGGTGAGGATGTGCCCGCATCAATTTTATCCGCAATCGGTTTCATTGCGCTGGGGCTCGTCAACAGTCTTATCGTCGAGCACTTTACGATTTATAATTTCTGCCTGGCCGTCTTCATGATTTTGTATACGCTGGCTGTCGAAAAAAGAGTCAGGCTGCCTGAAATCGGATATCTGGCCGGTGTTGTCGGCGGAATCGCTCTCATGTTTTCCAATTCAACGTACAGTCAGGTTTCGAGCGGTGATGATTTTTATCGGAGCGTCGATACCTCCAATCTGGCTTCAAGCATAGTAAACCGTTTCGGAAGGATCATCAATATCTGCTATCTCGAGCTTCCGCTTGTAGTTATCTCGATTACAGTAATTATGTTCCTGATATGGAAGGAGCGCCGAAAAGAGCTTGAAGGAATTGTCGGGAAAATCGCTGACATCGGAGTCGCTTTGATCTGTTTCGGCAATCCGATCATATTGCTCATTGACCAGACCCGTGAGTATGATCACGCCGCCAAGAACCTTGTATCTCTTGCGCTTCTGCTCCTTGTGCTTTTAGCCATCGTTGTGACGACCGGTATATTTTCCCTGCAGGCAGGAAGATTCTGGCAGTGTATGGGTGTCATCATTTCTATTATCATACCGACTACTCCGTTTCTTCTTGTATCGCCTATGAGCTACAGATGTTTCCTGGGAAGCTATGTTTTCTGGATCGTGTTCATATACCAGCTGCTTGCGCTGATACCGGATACCAGGGACAAAATACTCTTTAATGAGAAGCTGCAGAAGTACGTTAAAGTTGTCGCATTTGCGGCTGTAGGCTTCTATATATGTATTTACGCAAGCATTTTGAGGCAGGATATGCAAAGACTGCAATATATAAGAAGTGAGTCGGCGAAAGGAGCCCAGAAGGTCACGGTCGGACATCTCAGCAATGAGAACTTTGTCCGCGATATAACTCTGAGAGAGGACTGGGAGTGGGACGGTTATAAGGATTTTTACGGACTTGACCCGGATCTTATAATAAATGTCCGCAGAAAAGAAGACTGAAACGATAAAGAACGCTTTCGGGCATGAACCCGGAGGCGTTCTTCTTTGCTCTAAAGACTGGTGCAGGCGGCCTGTTTGTTGTAAAATAGCTACCAAATCAGCATGTTCACATTATCTGATGCGGCAGGAGTAGAGACCGGCGCGGAAAATATGAGGAAAAATATGAAAAAAGTTCTTTTAGTTGCCGTCAACGCCAAATATATACATTCCTGTCCCGCCATCTATAGTCTTCGCGCGTCATCCGGTCACGCTGAGTCTGTGCAGATTGCCGAGTTTACAATCAATGACCGGTATCAGGACATACTGGCCGGGATCCTGGCTTATCACGCGGATATCATCGGCTTTTCCTGCTACATCTGGAACACACAGATCGTGACAGACCTGATCGCCGATATTCGGGCTCTGCTCGGCGATAAAGTCATCCTTTACGCCGGCGGTCCCGAGGCTTCCTATGGTCCCGAGGCGTTTCTTACATCCTGCGATTTTGTGATGAGCGGGGAGGGGGAGAAGCCGTTCGCCCTGCTCCTTAAGGCTCTGTCGCAGGAGGCTGAAACAGCGGGGATAGGACAGGATGACCGGGCGATACAGGGGATCCGGGAGTTTGTCCGGACTCTTCCGGGCAGCGTATGGAAGGATGGAGGACAGATCGTTTATAATCCGGTCACTCCGGAGGTGACTTTGGACATGAACGAAATTCCTTTCCTGTACACCGACCTTGGAAGCTTTGACAACCGCATCATCTACTACGAATCGAGCCGCGGCTGCCCGTTCCGCTGCACTTACTGCCTTTCGTCCATTGATAAGACAGTTCGTTTCCGCGACATGGAGACCGTAAAGAGTGAACTTCAGTTTTTCATTGATCACAAGGTTCCGCAGGTCAAATTCGTGGACCGGACCTTCAACTGCGACAGAAAGCGGGCGATGGAGATATGGCAGTATATTGCCGACCACGATAACGGAATCACCAACTTCCACTTTGAGATAGGGGCGGATCTCCTCGGAGAGGGTGAGATTGCGCTTCTCAAGGGACTCCGACCTGCCCTGATCCAACTGGAGATCGGGATCCAGTCGACCAATCCAAAGACGGTGGAAGCGATTCAGAGGACAATGGATTTTGACAGGCTGCGACAAAACGTTCTTGCCCTTCGGGAAGTGGGCAACATCAATCTTCATGTCGACCTCATTGCGGGGCTGCCGTACGAGGGGCTTATTTCATTTGCAAGATCCTTCAACGATGTGTACGCACTGCACGCAAACCAGCTGCAGCTAGGATTCCTCAAAGTCCTTAAGGGGACGGTGATGGAGCAAAGAGCGGAAGAGTACGGAATACGTTATTCGGTCAGGCCGCCCTACGAGGTTCTTGCGACCAAGTGGATCTCCTATGAGGAGCTTGACCGCCTGCGCCGGGTGTGCGATGTTCTGGAGATGTATTATAATTCGCAGCAGTTCACAAGAACTCTGCGGTTCCTTGAAGTAAGCGGCGGCATGGCAGACGGCGCGTTTGCGTTTTTCGACCGGATGGCTGATTTCTTTGCCAAAAACGGACTTGATAAGAAAAGACCTTCAGCCGCTGCCAGATATGAGGTGCTGGATACGTTTGTGTGCGGTATGAAGCTGTCTGAAGAGCAAATGAGGATGTTCCGGGAATATCTCAGATTCGACCGGATGCTGCATTTTCACAGGAGCCGTCGGATGGAAGGATGGGAGTCATTCGATTTTTGTGATGGTCCTGTTCGGATACGATTTGATTATACGGTGGAGAATCCGGTGAGTCATGAGGCTGGATATGCCATTTGCTGAGGGATGTGCATGCCGCGAGAGGAAGCTTCGCAATTCGAGATTTGAAAAATAAAGAGGAAAAACGGAAATGGCACAGGGATTTCTTCCTGTCTCCCGCCTTGAAATGGAGGAGATGGGTCTTAAGCAAATGGATTTTGTCTATGTCTCGGGCGACGCCTACGTCGATCACCCGTCTTTTGGTCCTGCCATAATCACACGCATTCTTGAAGCCCACGGATACTCTGTGGGCTTTATCGCGCAGCCGGATTTCAGGGACCCGGAGAGCATCATGGAATTCGGTGAGCCGAAGTATGCTTTCCTTGTCTCATCCGGCAACATGGACTCCATGGTGAACCACTACACGGTGGCAAAAAAGCGCCGTAAGACGGACGCGTTCACGCCGGGCGGCGTCATGGGAAAGAGGCCGGACCGCGCGGTCATCGTGTACGGAAACCTCATCCGTAAGGTATACAAGAAGACGCCGATCATTCTCGGAGGCCTGGAGGCCTCTCTTCGCCGCCTTGCCCACTACGATTACTGGTCGGATTCGGTCCGCAGGTCAATTCTTCTCGATTCCGGAGCAGATCTGATATCTTACGGCATGGGAGAGCACAGCATCATCGAGATCGCGGATGCGATCGCCTCAGGCCTTTCTGTCAGTGACATCACATTCATTCCGGGCACTGTTTATAAGACCCGCGACCCGGAGCGAATCTACGACGCAATTCGTCTGCCGGACTATGAGCAGGTAAAAAGTGACAGGCATTCATACGCGGAGAGCTTCCGCATCCAGTATCAGAACACGGATCCGTTCCAGGCCAAAGTCCTCTATGAAGTCTACGACGGGGCACTGTATGTGGTCCAGAATACTCCCGCGAAGCCGCTGACGATGATGGAGATGGATGACGTCTATGCGCTTCCCTACACGCGGACCTATCATCCGATGTATGAAAATGCGGGCGGCATCCCCGCCATCAAGGAAATCAAGTTCAGCATTTCTGCCAACCGCGGCTGCTACGGCGGCTGCAATTTCTGCGCCCTGACTTTCCATCAGGGGCGGATCATGCAGGCGCGAAGCAAGGCTTCGATCGTCGAGGAGGCCGCGCAGATGACAAAAGACCCCGAATTCAAAGGCTACATCCACGACATCGGTGGTCCGACTGCCAATTTCAGAGCGCCGGCCTGCAAAAAGCAGCTGAAAGTCGGTGCCTGCAAACACAGGCAGTGCCTCACCCCGAAACCATGTCCAAACCTGATTGCGGACCACAGGGAATACCTCGACATACTTAGGACGGTCCGAAAGCTGCCAAAGGTGAAAAAAGTCTTCGTGCGTTCCGGCATCCGCTTCGACTACGTGATGCTCGACCCGGATAAGACTTTTATGCGGGAAATATGTGAGCACCATATATCCGGGCAGCTCCGCGTGGCTCCGGAGCACGTGTCTCCTAATGTGCTCGCCCTCATGGGCAAACCGGAGAATTCCGTATATGAGGAATTTGTCCGCACATATGAAAAGATAAATGAACGGACCGGGCGTGAGCAGTATCTCGTGCCTTACCTCATGTCGTCCCATCCAGGCAGTACGCTGAAGGACGCCATTACTCTGGCGGAGTATCTGCATAAAAATCATGTGAGGCCGGATCAGGTGCAGGACTTCTACCCAACGCCCGGCACAGTATCGACATGTATGTACCACACGGGCTTGAATCCGCTGACAATGGAGCCGGTCTTCGTCGTGAAAAATCCGCACGAGAAAGCCCTTCAGAGAGCCCTGACCCAGTATTACGACCCGGACAATTATGACCTTGTGAAGGAGGCCCTGCTGAGGGAGGGGAGAGCTGACCTGATCGGCTTTGGACCGGAGTGCCTGATTCGGCCGAGAAAGATGAAGGAGCGAGGCGGAGACGGAAGGAAGCACGGAGGTGAAAGGAAGGTGTCTTCAGGCAGGAAACCTGGAGATGAAAAGAAGGCGTCTTCGGGCGGGAAGCATGATTTTGGAAAAGCAAAGGGCGGGAGACCG
>ODAI012586241.1_pt1 | contig 12839 bp, 10 predicted proteins | sample 1539321 | NCBI WGS metagenome assembly ODAI01 (sample SAMN02144231, study PRJEB22623) | gut metagenome | biome: sheep rumen | host: Ovis aries | place: New Zealand | reverse complement strand
CGTCCATTCTCGGCATCATGACGTCCAGGAGAATAAGCGCAATATCTTTCTCCTCAAAGAAGATATCTACTGCTCTCTCTCCGTTTTCCGCTTCTATTATCTGATAATCTGCTTTCTCCAGGAAATCCCGGACCAGCTTTCTCATTCTGCTTTCATCGTCTACCACGAGAATCTTTAATTTTTCCATTGATGACCCCCCATAGTTTATTCATAATGTTCTACAGTTATCCTATTAACGAATAATCTCTGTACCGGCGAACATTTAAGCTAATACAGTATAATCATTTCAAGCTTCCCATTTTAGTACATTCTGTGGAATGTTTTGAATTCCTCCTTATTATAAGTTGAAAATGTGTGCAAAATAAGAACATTTTCACAAAATATCTACGAGTTGAGCGCCCCTCTTATGTCAGAAGCAAGCACCTCCGTAAACGCAATCGCCGTATCCCAGTACATATGACCGTCATTATCGTTATAATCATCCGGAGAAAGGGAAATTCCGCTTTCGGCCGCATGCATATAGTCGAGATACATTATCCCTCTCCGATTCCTCCTTCTCAAGAAGAAGTCCCGCATACCACGTCGTGACGGTCGTCGTTACAATAAAGATGAACGCCCAGCCGGTATTGGAAACATAATATATATAGCTAACAGTCAGAAGCCATCCCCATTGATATTTTGCCGGGATCACATAGTAAATAATCACGGCAAGGATGACGAACAGCATAAAAAGTACCGAACTAAGTCCCATAAAAAGTCTATTCCAAATCCTTCTCTCAAGTAAGGTGCGGAGGAGATGCTCTCCTCTTCATCAGGCGTAATTATACCCCACATGTTTATAATTATCAAGAACGCCTCGGTGTTCTTACCTCACCGTGTGAACTGTAACGGTCAAAAGCAACTTCCCGACTATTAGCCTTGACATTCTCTTTTATAAAGATACAATCATAAATAAGAGAAACTCGTGCAGAGAAGAGTGAATATCATTTCTGTACCGGATGCAATCATGAAATAACGTTTTCATGAACCATGTAAACAATAAAAAAGGAAGGTGAACAATGAACAGAAAGTATATTGCAATCACGATGGCTGCTCTGATGGCAATAGGCATTGCCGGATGCGGAAAGAAGGAAGAACCCGCAGCCGAATCTGTCGCGCCGACTGTAGCACCTACTGAAACACCGGCTCCGACCGAAACCCCCGCCCCCACAGCGGCGCCGCTGGCTATCTATTCGTATGACGGAACAAACATCGAGAAGGCAGTCACGGATTATCTTGCCAACAACTATACAAGACAAGAAGGTTCTTCCGTAGTAATCCCTCACATGGATATTGTGAAGATCGAGAATAAGGAGGCGACTGTTGACGTGTACGGCGCTTTCCGTGTTTCGGAATATAAAATGGATGACACCGTCATCACACTCGTCGGCACGTACAATGCGGACAGCCGCTTCACACTGAACAAGAACAACAACGGTACCTTCACGGTAGTCGATTGTGTGGAGGTCAAGAATTTCAACGATGAAACGGAGCTTATCAATCTCTGCGGCGGCGACGAGGATCTCCTCGCGGCTATGAAGGATCAGGATAAGCATGATGTGGCGATTCAGCCATGGCCCTCGATCCGCGCAAACGACTTCGCTTATTATGCATATGACAACAATCTGAACATTACATCCGGTACCGACGGCGGGCAGTCCAAGATCACGATCCCGAAGGTCCTCTTCAGCACAAGCGGTGCCAAGAATATGTACCTTACGACTGACGCTTATGTACGCACCGCTCCCGATGAGGCGGGTCATGCATACTACATGCTCCTTTCCGGCGCACAGGTCACAGTTACCGGTATGACGGAAGTCTGGGCACGCGTCACAGTCGAGGACCGCACCGGTTACATCGCTGCTGCCGCTCTCACGGAGACGACGCCGTCCGCTACGCCGACACCGACCGGTACTCCGACACCGACTCCGGAACCGACGGCTACTCTGGCTCCCGCCGGACAGGAAACCTTCTCGGATTACGGATATGTAACAGAGTACACTTCAAGTAAGATCTCAATTCAGTTCGATGATCAGACCAGGTCCTACGCGATCACAGCCAATACAGGCATGGCGACGGAGGATATTCCGATCGACAGCAGGGTAACGATTGAGTATATCAACGACAACGGTAAGGCTGTTGCAACGTACATATGGCTCGATGAGTATCCGCCAGTTGAAGTCGAAATCGAGGATGAAAGTTTTGTGGAAGTCGAAATCCCCGATGAAACGGATGCCGGTAATCAGTAATCCGACCGATTCTTCGAAAAACAGATAACCGATTAACGCTTAAAGCCGCCTTCGTTGAACCGAAGGCGGCTTTTTTGTATGATGAGACTGTTAGTATATGATATATGGAAGTTAAGTTTTCTCTTACAGAAGATTGATAAAGAAGGTAATGACAAGGCTGTTAATGAAATCAGCGAACAGGCTGCCGACAATCGGTATAAGCAGATACGCCTTGACAGACGGAGCATACTTCTCACAGATCGCCTGCATATTCGCCATCGCGTTCGGTGTAGCACCCATACCGAATCCGCAGGTACCCGCGCTGATGACCGCCGCGTCATAATCATGTCCCATTACGTTGAAGATCACGAACCGCGCATACAGAGCCATTAAAACGGTCTGGGCCGCAAGAAGAATGATCAGCGGAAGAGCCAGCTCTGCGAGCTGCCAGAGCTTCAGTGTAATCATGGCGATTCCCAGGAAGAGACTCAGACAGATACCTCCGAGGTCATTGATCTCACCCATGTGGACTTCGAACTTGCCGGTGTACTCGCTGATGTTGCGCAAAAAAGCCGCGACGATCATGGCGCCGATGTAGACCGGAAAAGTCATACCGGTCCTTGAAAGAGCCCAGGATACAACGGTGCCGATTCCCACCGCAATGACGATCTGAAAAACAGCGGGCGCGTACATGGAGACCCGGCGCTCATGCTTTTCCTCTTCCTCAACGAGGAACGTATCATCTTCTGCTATGGCCGTTTTGAGCAGTTCTTTCTTCTTAATGAGATTGTTTCCGATCGGTCCTCCGATCAGACTGCCCGCTATGAGACCGAACGTCGCGGACGCCGTACAGACCGTTGTGGCTCCCTTGAGTCCAAAGTCTTCCAGAACGGGACCGAAAGCACCCGCTGTTCCGTGACCGCCGACCATCGGGATGGAGCCCGTACACATGCCGATCAGGGGATCGATGTTCAGAAGTCTCGAGAGCCCTACCGCGATGGCATTCTGTCCGATGATCAGGATGATGACAACTATAAGGAAGACCGCCAGTGAACGCCCTCCGGCTCTAAGGACCTTCAGGTTGGCCTGAAATCCTACAGACGTAAAGAAAAAGACCATACAGACGTTTCTTAAAGTTTCGTCAAATGCAAGCTCTATAACGCCCGTCACATACAAAATACAGGAAATGATTGCAAATACGAGACCGCCTATGACCGGTGAAGGAATACAGAACCGCTCGAAAAATGTCACTTTCCTGCGAATATATCCTCCCAGCTTGAGCGCTACAACAGCCAGAGCCATTGTCTGATACATATCAAACATAAAAGACATTCTTCATCACCTCACATTCCCCCGGGAATGGCCATTCCCTGTTCCTTAAAATATTTCTCTGCTCCGGAATGGAAAGGAATTGTGATTCCCTCAAGACTCAGCTCAAGTTTCATCGGCATGGCATACTGGAGGTCTGAAGCATATTTGAAAAGTTCCATTGTGAGTGTATACGCCGTATCTTCCGACATGCCGGAGCTGACCAGCAGGACCGACTTGACGCCGATCGTCGGGATATCTTTATCCAGTCCCGTATAGGTTCCGGCAGGAATCGTATGTTCCTCGTAAAATTCATAAGAATCCGTCAGGATGGAAAGCGGCCCTCCCTCGATCGGCAGGAAGCGCAGGGAAATGTCCTGGGCAAGGCTTTCAATAACAGATGTCTGTATACCTGCCGTGATGAACATGGCGTCGATTTCTCCGCTCTTCAATGCCTCCGACGCCTCTGTATAATTCATATTTCTCTTTTTGAACATACCGGATGAAAGTCCGTAAGCATTCAGGATCTGCTCTGCGTTGCGCTCTGTACCGGACTCCGAATCACCCACGGAAACTGTTTTGTCCCTCAGATCCGATACGGTGGTTATGTCGGAATCATCTTTCACAATGATCTGGCAGTATTCCGTGTAGAGCGATGCGATCGCGTAGTAGTCACTGTTTCCGCTGTTGACAGCTTCGGCGATCATATCGGTCTGCGCGATTGCCATCTGGATGAAGTTATCCTGAAGGAGGCGGAGATTTGCAGCACTGCCGGACGTCTCCTTCACGTCGAAAGTCAGATCTGTTTCTCTCGATACCAATGATGTAAATGTCTCTCCGAAGAGATAATAGTTACCTCCGATACCGGCAGTACCGAAACGGATCTGACGATTTGGAGAGCATGCTGTCATCGAGCACATTAAAAGAATCGATAACAGCAAAGCAATCAGTTTCTTCATGAGAGTCCTCCTTTTCATTTGTATTTTTTCACAATAAACACCTGTGTTATCGCCTATTAATTGTATATATTTTCATTATACCTGTACGAAGCCGACTATACAATAAGAAAAAGCTGGCGCTGATCTTAAGTCCTCTGCCAATTCTCGCGAGCGAGACTTGAATCCTAAAAAACCGAAATATGCGCTTCGATATGCTTAAAAAACATATGTCTTCAGGCGGTTCAGAGCCTCCCTGACCAGACTGTGCGGCACCGCAAAGTTCATCCTGATCGCCCATGGATCATGGAAAGGCTCTCCCTGCTGCCAGGCTACGCCGACGTTCCATCCCCTTTCGATCAGCTCATCGATCGTGATTCCGTTTTTCCTGCAGTAATCTTCACAGTGAAGGAACATCATGTAGGTACCTTCCGGTTTTGCGGCAGTAACGCCCGGGAAATGTTCGGTGATGAAATCATAGGCATAGTTGATATTTGCAGAAAGCACCTCACACAGTTCATCCACCCACTCGTAACCTTCCTCTTTATATGCTCCGATCAACGCATGCATGGAAAGTACATTCATCTCGTTATAGTGGCTAACCTGCTCCGTACGCAGCATGCGGTCGCGGAGATAATCATTATAAATAATGTGATAGCTTCCGATCAGGCCGGCCAGATTGAAGGTCTTGCTCGGTGCATATACGGCAATCGTCCTCTGTCTGGCGTCCTCGCTGATGCTCTGTGTCGGGGTGTGCCTGTTTCCGTTGAGAATGATATCGGACCAGATCTCATCCGATATGACGATACAGTCATTCTTCCGGTAGACTTCCATCGCCTTCTCGATCTCCCACTTCTCCCACACTCTGCCGCAGGGGTTATGCGGACTGCAGAAGATAGCCAGATGAATATGGTTCTTCTTAAGTCTTGCGTCCATATCGTCATAATCCATCCGCCAGACGCCTTTCTCATCCCGATAAAGCGGGCTCAGCTCCGCCACTCTTCCGGTATTTTCCAGCGAATGCGTAAAGCCGATGTAGGTCGGGCTGTGCAGCAGGACTTTCTCACCCGGAGCCGTAAATGCCACCAGGGCCGAGCTGACACAGCCGAGAACGCCGTTTTCGTACCCGATGTGCAGCGGCAGAAGGCCCTTCACGCCGTTTCGCTTCTCATGCCAGCGGATGATGGAATCATAATACTCATCCCTCGTGGAGAAGTATCCGTAAGCGGGATGCTTTGCTCTCTCGATGATTGCCTCCGGGATGGTCGGGACCGTCGCGAAGTTCATATCAGCGACCCACATCGGGATGACGGAAAAGCCCTCTCTCGGGGCTTTCGGAGCTGCCGCGAACGATACGCTGGCTCCGATCGCATCGACTGCTATTGCGTCTTTTCCGCGGCGATCCATTATTGTCGTAAAATCATACTTCATTATATTTTCCTCTCTTCTCTTTCTTATTTCATTCCCACCACTGCCACACCAGCGATGCCCGCAGAAACACCTCTCTGTCAAATTTACAGAAAAATGCGCCGGGCTCCCCAACATAATAACTCAGGTAGTGATAAAAGACAGTGACCACACACAGCGCCGACAGCACCGGCACAAGATTTCCCCGCCCGCGCGCATCGAACGTTTCAAGCATCTGACAGATAACGATCAGGCAGGCAAGATGAACGAACGGTGAGAAATCACAGAAGTACCGCATCATGAAACCGCCCATCATTATATTTGTCCACAGTATCAGAACCGTCACCGCAAGGCAAGTATAAAACAAGCCTTTCTGATATCTATTTTTAAAGAGGTCCCTGTTCGTAAGTCCCCCGATGACAAAGAACGTCAGCGGATTGCAGATCATAAACCCACCGTTACTCAGGAGCGCAAAGAAATCTCCGGTGTAGGATGACGTAAAGGATACGTTCTGAATGAAAGGAAAGACGGTGGTAACAGCCGGCGGAACGAGGAGATACCAGAAGAGTCCGGGCACTAATTTGCCCATATTGGCCTCGACCCGCGTGACATCAATGGACGTCAGGTTGTACTGGGCCCCGAACTCGAAGGGACTGCCGAACCGGATCGCGTTATAGTAGAACAACAGTCCGAGTATTATGACAAATGGCAGCCCGCCCGCGCACAGGTAAGCACCCGTTTTTTTCAGCGTGCGGTCTTTCTTTTCGTTCTCCGTAAAGTACCGGAAAAAGACAGGGAACGCCAGAAGGCTTCCGAAGATCATCTGCGGACGGCACCCGACCGTCATCGCCATGCAGATCGAACCGGCCGTGATTCTCGGTATTGAATAGTCTTTTCCCCCGTTTCTTGAGGAAGATATCCAGAAATAGAGCCCCCATACCAGAAGCGCACAGCCCATAATCACAGGGATGTGATAAAACAGCATCTGCTTCGCAAGCAGGAAGGCCTGCAGTCCTCCGACAGTCGCAAGGAAAAGCAGGAGCCACGTCACGTAGGGGATTCGGCCGTTATATCTGTTTCCCAATTCCAGAAAGCCCAGGAAAATACCGATGATGAACAGTTCCATCTCAAGCCTTCCAACCGTTGTGATTCCGAAGTCTTTCCCGGTGAGCAGATAATGCGGCAGGTAGAACAGAATTTCCGGTACCACCCCGTAATATACATAGTATTTTCCCTCGTAGAATGCGCAGTCCCAGCTATAGGCAGCACCTACACGGTTCGAGGGGACATACGGATCGGCCACCGCGAGGAGCGATTCGTCCGCGGGCTGGTCGAGATCCAGGTTGACCTGACCGTGGGCCATGGAATGGGCCAGCAGATCGTACGGGTTCTTATACCACATCTTTGACCCCTGCGTGAGGAAGCCCGTTATGTGGAAAAGGACGAGAAGCAGAACAATAAGGACCGTGAATGAGGTCCGACGCTGCCATTTGACCCTGTCATCGTAATAAATCTCATACAGAGGGGAACCTTTGCGCAGATGGTAAAACATCAGAAACAGAATGAAAAACACCAACACTCTGACCGGCGAAAAGAACAGCGGCCGCTTGCAGTTGAGCACGATCTGGTCGATGTGGACAACGTCACCGTCGTTTACATTGGCAAGCCGGATCCGTAGGGCTTGCAGATTTCCCATCTGTCTCAGGCTTTTATATTTTGTCTGCTCCATGAGCGCCGATGTCGTGGTATTGCCGGCCCTGTTGTAGAATTCCGGGTGGGACTCGTCTATCGTCTCGATTCGAAAATCCACCGAGTGTTCGTGGATTTCCTGATTGAGCCACTCTACACCGCAAAGGCCGATGTACAGGGATCGGCCGTCTATGTTCAGATTATCAATTTCAAGATATGCATCCTGGGCGTTTTCGACAAAGAGTTTTCCGTCGTTAGTCAGAGACAGGTTGTTCAAAATGATGGATGTGCCTGCATCTTCCGGCAGGTAGTAGGGAATTGGTTCGTTCCATATGTTTCTGAAAAACAGGCTGTTGCAGAAAAGTACCTCAATGAGAATGATGACGCCGAGAGCTATAAGATATGTGCTGCTGATTTTCTTACGAAAAAACATATGCATCCTCTATTTCACGATCGGTTTTTGGGTGTAATTGCTAAATGTACCTGTGCAATTTCAGCATAAATTATACCTGATTTGCGCTCTCTCTACAAGTTAAAAACAGGGCTGTTGCAGCCCTTGGAATTTACCTTAGAATTTAAGCAGATTCTTTTTTTATGTCCGTTAAAGCGCTGCTAAAAGAGAAAGAAGAGAGCCCCGGGCTCTCTTCTGTGATAACATCTATTCTATTCACACCGTACAGCTGCATGAGTGCCAGCAGTGTATCGGCCTGCGGCAGGCTCTCTCCCCGTTCCCACTTGTAAATGGCCTGAACAGATGAGAGCTGCATGTAGCAACGGACCTGTTCAACAGAGAGGTTCCTGGACTTGCGGAGTTTCTTCAAGTTGCTTCCGATGACTTTGAAATCAAATTCTCGTCTGACTTCCACAGTAACTCCTTTCCGTGCCTTTCGGCAACAGGTGCGAAAATCTCTTGCATTCTATTATTATAACAATATTTCAGAGGATTGTCATTGAACTTCCGGTTTAATTTTTATGTAAGCACACGCATTGGATTCCACCTGAGGTAATCCCCCGAAACAAGGCTGTATCGAACGCCCCTCTTCTTTCCCATAAGGCTGTCATGAAATCTGGATTCCCCATGACAGTGCGCATAAATCACCTGCTCCACCTCATATTCCTCAGCCATCCTTGTGAACGCACTGCTTCTCTGCAATACGTTCGTCGGCGGATAATGAAGAAACATGATAAATTTACGAAATCCGTCATCCCAGGCCTTCTCGAAAGAAATGCGCAGACGGTCAATCTCACGCCCGACCAGCTTTTCCGCATGTGAGGCGTTAGCTTCATCCCAGCCGATGATGTGCCCATAGGCGTCGAGATAGAACGGCCCCTCGAAGCAGTAGCCCTTCGTTCCGACCAAAGCATAATCTTCATAGCTGTAATAATTATTCTGCAGAAAATGAAGCCGGTTCTCAAAAAAGTCGTTAAGCCGGTCAGTCCTCTTGGCATCCCAGAACATGTCGTGGTTGCCGCGCAGAAGTATTTTGCGACCGGGAAGATCCATGATGTACCGGAGGTCCTCCTCACACTCGGTCAGATTACGACCCCAGCTGTGGTCGCCGACGAGGACGAGTGTATCGTCTTCCTTGATGCATTTCGCGCAGTTGGCTTTGAATTTGTGTTCGTGGTCTTTCCACAGCTTATCGTAGAGCTGGCTCGGATTTTTGAGCTCAGACTGGAAATGGAGGTGAAGATCACCGAGGGCATATAAACTCATAATATATCTTTCTTGTATTGTTTAACCATTTGTTTCATATCAGGGAATACCATTATAACTTGACATCCACGAAATATCATCCCAAAATATATGATATAAAACAAATCATGTTTCTAACGATTCCCCGGAAAGGAGAAAAGCTTTGTCATACACAAGCGACTTAATCAGAACACAATTCGGTCTCGGAGACACAGCACGCGACATCGGTCTCACCACCCCCGCGAAAGTCATCCGCCGTGACAATATCTCCTACGGTCCCGATCGGAAATGGAACACGCTCGATATTTACCGTCCGGCAGGGACAGAAAGAAAAATCCTCCCGGTAATTGTAAGCGTTCACGGAGGTGGATGGGTCTACGGAGATAAAAACCGTTATCAATTCTATTGCATGGAGCTGTGCCGCAGAGGATTTGCGGTGGTGAACTTTTCCTACCGTCTCGCTCCGGAACATGTCTTTCCGGCAGCGCTTGAGGACACGAATGCTGCATTTGCCTGGATGTTGAACCACGCCGGAGAATACGGCTTTGATACGAAAAATATCTTCGCCACGGGAGACTCTGCGGGTGCCCACTATCTCGGTCTGTATGCGGCAATTGCGACAAACAGGGAGTTTGCGGATAACTTTTCTTTTAAAGTTCCATCAAATCTTCATTTGCGGGCTATCACTCTGAACAGCGGCGTTTATCGGTTAACGGATATGGAATCGGTCGATTCGCTTACGAAAATGCTCATAGTAGACGTGTTCGGCTATAAGCCCGCGAAGGAGGATCTGGCGTTCATTTCTCCGTCCCTTCATGTAGCGGAAGGATATCCCCCGGTGTTCCTCACGACATCGAACGGTGATTTTCTCAGGGATCAGGCTCCTTTCATGGCGAAGAGTCTCGCGGAAAACGGAATTCCCTTCACCTACAGGTGTTATGGGGATAAAAAGCATGACCTGCACCATGTGTTCATGCTCAGTATAAAAAAGCCGGAGGCGGGTCCGGCTATAGATGAGCAGTGTGAATTTTTCAGGAGATATGTCTCGGTTTGAGAAGAAATGTAATTATGTAATAGTATACTCACTCCCGTTCTTTGTCTTCGTAATATGGATCTGCTGCGGTATACTCTCCAGCAGCTCCTCCCTGTGACTTATGATCCCCACCAGCTTCCCCTTTCCGGACAAGCCCATGAGAATCTCCATCGCCCCGTCAATCGACTTCCGATCCAGCGTCCCGAACCCTTCGTCAACAAACAGCGCATCCATCTGAATCCCGCCCAGATTCCGGGAAACCGTATCGGACAGCCCCAGCGCCAGACTTAGCGACGCCTTAAAGCTCTCCCCGCCTGACAGATTCCCGACCGGTCTTCTCGTACCCGTAAAGTTATCGAGCACCTCAAGATCCAGAATTTCCTTGCTCCGTCTGCTGTCAAGATTCCGTTTACGGCTCAGCTCGAACTGACCGTCACTCATGGGCAGCAGCCGCTTATTTGCTGCCGCGATGATCCCGTCGAATCCGGCTGTCTGAATATACTGCTCCAACGTGATCTTGACACTGCCCTGCGCAATATTTCCCCTCACAAGGTCATAAAGCCGATGATGCATCCTATATTCCTTCTCGGCTTTCTCATAAAGCACGCCCTTTTCGGCAATTTTCCCGCGAAGCTCCTCATTCTTCTCAATCCTGCTTGTGAGCTTTCCGGACTGTTCCAGAGTCTCCTTGTATTTAGCATCATATTTCTTTTCCGTGTCCAGATAGGCACCCAGATCAATCCGCTCTTTTCCTTCGGTCTTCTTCACAGCCTCCGAAAGCAGCGATTTTGCGGATTTAAGGTCACTGTCGTACGCATTGATTTCCTTCTCCATTGCCAATATCCTACCGGGTGTAGAGAGAAATGTACGAAATATCTCATCCGTCTCAAAGTACTTGGCGCGCTCGGCGATATAGTCCGCTTTTTTCACTTCCAGCTTATTCCGGTCATCGGAAAGCGTCGCTTCAAGATTGCGGATCTCGCCGCACAGTGACATCACGGTACTATTGAATTCATCGAAGTTCTTCTGATTTGTCTCAATGGCAGACTTCATCTTCTGCACATCAGATTCAAGCCTTGCAATTTCCCTCGAGGCCTCCGCCCAGTTCTCATACCTCAGATGCCCCAGATTCTTAAGCGTATTCTCATCCTCATTTACGCAGCGTCCCGCTTCATAAAGCGCTTCCCTCGCATTTTCGATATTTGCTTCGATTTCGGGAAGTACCTGACCGCGAAGTTTCTCGATCTGCTTTTCGGCTTCATCATACGAACGTCTTCTGTTTTTCTGTTCAATCGAAATTGCATTTGCGTCTCTTTCGGCTGTCGTCAAATATGTTGTGATTTCCCTGACCAATTTTGCATTTTCAAAAATAGCCCTGCCAATCTCTTCATCATGTTCGGCTGCGACACCGCCCACTTTCACACGTTCGTTATCAAGCAGCTCAAGCAGATTTTCGCGTACCGCATCCATCCTCGATGTCATTGCACTTAAAAATGTATGAGCAGCGTTCACCGCCGATTCCTTTGCGGTCCTTGCGGTCTCTTCCCTGGTCTTATATACTTCCAGCTGCTCTTCCGTGATGGATTCCTCCGCAAGAGGTGCCGGCATGGGGTGTTCTCTTGATCCGCAGACCGGGCAGGGTTCGCCGTCCACGAGGAGCTTCGCAAGAATCCCTGCCCTGCAGCTATCGAGAATTTTTTCATAGGTCACTCGCTCGGCAGTAGCTTTTTCAAGTGCCCCGATCTTCTCCTGTGCATCCCGCTGCCGCTTTTCAAGTTCCTTCTGGTCAACCGTGAGTGCGGCGTATGCATTCGAAGTCTTCAGAGCCTTCTCTCCAAGTTCCTTGTATGCGGCAGCTTCCCGCTCCGCCTGCCCGACTTTTTCAACACTGTCTTTAAGCTCGGCCTTCCGCGCTTCAAGTTCCTTCAGCGTCTGATTTTTGATTATCTGATCGCCCTTGAGCCGAGCCATCTCCTCTTCTGCCGAAGCCTTCGCCTTTTTATGCGCCTCCGCGTTCCGGACAGCCTCGTCCTTCCTTCTATAGCTCTCCTCGTTATTACGAATCACACTTACGGAAGCCTGACACTCCTCAATACGTGGCTCATCTTTTTTGCTCTCCGCGAGCAGGGCTTCCGCTTTCTCTGCTTTCTGAAGGGCGCTATTGAGAGCCGATTTTTTATTTGCATTCTCCTGCTCGTCCCGGGCGACGCGTCTTTCCTGTTCGAGCATCACTTCATAAAGAGGCTTCACGAGATTTGTCGCTTTTTTCGACAGGTCTACATTTATTCTCGCCTGATCAATCCCGTCTTTTCGGGTCTCCAAATCAGTCACTTGACTTCTATATTTTTCAACATCGTCGAAGAGCTTATTCCCCGCCTCGGCCGTGACGATTTTAGCACGGATATCATTAAGCTTTTTCTCGGATTCTTCGACATCCTTTTTCCGAATAACGACATTCTCCGAATCCGTCTGAATGATCGTTTCGATCAGGCCGTTCATCTCAT
>ODAI014256210.1_pt1 | contig 12840 bp, 17 predicted proteins | sample 1539321 | NCBI WGS metagenome assembly ODAI01 (sample SAMN02144231, study PRJEB22623) | gut metagenome | biome: sheep rumen | host: Ovis aries | place: New Zealand | reverse complement strand
GACAATACCGGATTCCAGCGTAAAGTAATAGCGGTCACCGATCTCGCCGTAATAGGAACCTAAGGCAACAGCAATAAAACCGTCTTCGTCATAAAGGAAGCCGGTCTTCTTGTCGACCGTCAGGAAATTGTGAATGAACTGGTATTGTCTGGAATCAACGACAGTCGTCATACGGTAATCCATATAGGTCTTTGCCGTATTCGCCGAACAGATATCGAGTTCTTCCGTCTTGAATTCCTTCTGATAATCATAAAGGGAATCCAGATCAAATTTATAGGTGTCGCTGAAACCATCGGAAAAGAAGGTGAAACCACAGATCACCGTCATTATACAGACTGCCAGGACACAATAAAAACTCTTCTTCATCATTGGTAACTTTCATTATAAAACAAGAGGCAAGCCCTTATCAAGGGACGCTGCCCGGCCGCCTGCTCTGCCGGCCAAAATTTAGTGTTGACATTCTCCCGCTTTATGCAGTAGAATGATTAAGCACGAAAGTGCATGTGGGCCTGTAGCTCAGGTGGTTAGAGCGCGCCCCTGATAAGGGCGAGGTCGCAAGTTCAAGTCTTATCAGGCCCACCATTCCTGGGGAATTAGCTCAGTTGGGAGAGCACCTGCTTTGCAAGCAGGGGGTCAGGGGTTCGAATCCCCTATTCTCCACCATTTGTTTGAAAATTGCCTTTGAATAAAGGCTTTTTTTATACCTTCTCATTTTTGTGCAACGTTTGTGCAACCTTTTTATTCTTCATACTGAAGATGATCTCATCGGCAGCGGCTACTTTCTTTAGCGCATCGTCCGACAGATGGGTGTAGATCTCTGAATTGATGTCTGCGTCCTTCTGTCCCAAGACAGCGCTTCGGTCAAAGACCGGAATGCCCTGATCCTTGAGGAAGGTGTTGTACATGTGCCTGAGCTGGTGATTCGTATTGAGCCTTAATCCGATCTGCTCACACGCGTTCTCCTTGTGCTTCTGCAGCGTCTGATGAGCCATCGGGATATCCGGTTTTCTTGGTCTGTGGAAGATGAACCATTTGTCCGAGTAGTCCGGATAACGCTGGTCGCGCTTCTTCAGCTCAAGAAGATAGCTGTATAGGCCATGTGAGATCACGATCCTTCGTATCGAAGTATCATTTTTCGGATTGGAAACTTCGAAGGTGGCGTTCTCGGATTTGAGAGTGATCGATTCATCCACGATTAGCGTGTTCTCGAATTTCAGATCCTGGTAGCGAAGCGCCAGCACTTCACCGATCCTGAGGCCCTTGTTGCCCATGACCAGATATACGCCGTAGGTCGGCGAATACTCGCCATACATCTTTGAGAGCATTGCCATGAAACTGTAGTACTCGTCGATCGACCACATGTTCTCGTTCTTCTCGTTTCTTTTCTGCTTTTCTTCGTGAGTTTCCTTGAAATGCTTGACGTCCTTGCAGATATTGGGACCTGCCCCGAAATTGGCAATGCAGAACGACATGAACTTCTTCAGCGTTGTCACGATGAAGTTCTTTGTCCCCGTCGAATACCTGACATAGCCCTTCGCCTTTGTCATGTATCTTATATCCTTGTTGAGTCTGCTTCTGAATTCAAGAAGATCGATGTTTTTCACGCTCGATACCGGCACATCCGGAAGATTGGGCACAATGATGTTCATCATGACGTTATGTGTCTTGTCATAGCTTCCATAGCGCACCTCTTCCTTGTAGATCTCCAGATACTTTTCCGCAGCTTCCCTGACACTGTAATCCCGTCTCTTGTCGATCTGAGGTTTCCTCTCCGGAACTTCGTTTACGACCGTATAGTTTCCCTCATCAACGCTCTTGATGAACAGATAGGCATCGATCGAGCTTTTGAACCCCCGCTTGTAGATACCCTTGTATTTCACCAGATAGCGTTCCTCGTTGTTTCCGTTTTTTCTCTTCAGCTGGTATCTGTTTATTCCGTAGATGTTTCTGCCGTCGATTACGATCACTTAGGCTTCCTTCAGTTTCTTTTCCATCATCATTCGATCGTAAAAGTAGGACCTTGGCTTTTTGGTGACTTCCAGAACAATGTCGGTCGGTACGGCTTTGCCGATCAGAAAGACCTCGTGTTTCTTGCAGTATTCCACTGCCTTGTTTCTGATCTCGATCGCTGTCGGCTGCCCGCAGTCAAAGAGCCGTCTGATATCGTTAATCGATATATTATCGTTCAGACTTAATACATACTTTTCCTGCCAATTCAATTTCTCCAGCATTATCCTATCCTCCTAAAACACCTACATTCTTATTCAGTTGTCAAAGAACTACTGTAATTAAATTTAATCATTATTAAATTTTATCTTACGTAATAATTTTTACACAGAATACTTAATCTGTCAATAACTTAAAATTAATTTCATTTAAGATTTTCTTACGTTTTCTGGTTATAATTAAAGCAGAGGGAAAGAGTATGTCATTTTCAACTTATTTCAGAGAAGTTCGGAAAGAGAAGGGTCTTTCGCAAGATGGACTGGCAAGGATCTTAAATATCTCCAATACTTCAGTTCGCAATATCGAAACAGGCAGGACCGGCGTTCCAAATCATGAGATCTTCGACAGACTTGTGGATTATCTGAAAGAGGATCCGGCGGAAATCGCCTACAGAGCCTTTTTCGGCCATGAAGACGAAGAATTCGGACGTCGACTGAATGAAGTCAGCAAACGGTATATGGCTTATCTGTGGCTTTGTTATGACGTTCTTGATATCGCACCTACATTCATTTATAGAAATGACAGAGCCATGAAATTTGATGGGATCTTCTGGAAGGGCGGTTTTCCATATTACCGCGTTCTGATCGGAAACTTTCATAAAGAAAAGTATCTTGCTGCACTTGAAGAAAAGGATAAGACAGAAGCACTTGAAAGAGCTGTCTTTTCCGAGACTCAGTTTATTGAAGGATTAAAGGATCTTGGCCACGTCAAAGAGATTCGATTCGTTCTGGATAAGACGGACACAGGAGACGTCAAAATATTTGATGAATTGAGAAAAGTGTCCATGACAAACTTGGGAAAAGAATATGAAGTCAGCTACGTTCTTTTCAATCCGACAAGCAAAGAGTATGAGACGGATTCTGACAAGCACTATATAACAAAAAAGAAATCAAAAATAGGTATATGAGTCAGCCACAAGACGTTGCGGATCGTGTTGACACCAAAATCTTCTTTTTGAATAAATATAGGAGCTATCCATTCACCAGACAGGGAATCAATGCCTGGTTTAGATGGCTCTTTTTTGGTTTATAAATCTTTCTGCTTAATGAAACGATGTTTAAATCGTTTAATACCTTCTGCTTTCCGGCCGTCTTTCATCAGTAACTTTCAACTTCTGACCCATTCGGTAATGCATAAAAGCTGCTATTCCTTATCAAACCGATACCATTCGCCCTCTTCTTTATACAGACCGATGAATCGATTGAATAATTGCGCATTTTCTACTTTTGTCTTTCTATTTCCATTATAATAAAAAAGACTTCGGATTATATAACAGAAGTCTTTGTTTGAATGAATCATGTTCGCTTATTTACACGATTTCAGATTATTCTTTTGAAAACAAAAGTCTTATTCTGGAAAACAAGACTTGACAGATATTAGCAGGTTTGTCTTTCTGTCTTTATTGTAATAAAAAAGGCTTCAGATTATAAATCGGAAACCTTAATTTAGCGAATTCTGTTCGCTTATTTACACGATTTCAAACCATTTTTCGTTTTTTTGAATCAGCTGTTTCTATCATTGCATTTACCAATAATCCTGAAATAACCAGCAGCATGCCGATCAGTTCACTCTTCTTAGGATATTCATTCAGAAAAAGACTGACCCAAACGGGCCCAAGAATCATCTCCCAGATTGCCGTTAATGATGCATTCCTCGGCGAAGTCTTTCTTAACCCTTTGTTATATAGACCATAGCCAAGTCCTGTTTGAACTACACCCAAGACAACTATCACTATTATCTCATATGTTTTTATTCCCGAAAGAGACATAATCATTGTTGGTCTGATCAGAAAAGAAATAAAAGCAGCTGTAAAGCAATCAATGCACGTAAGTGCCAACGGTTCGCTGCTCTCTACCCGGGAACCGGAGAATGACATAATTGCAAAGCAAATGCCCGAAAGAAAAGCCAGGATATTACCTTTTGCTTTCCCTGATCCGCCGCTGCACATAAAGGCAACGATCCCAAAAAAGATAATAACAATTGGCAATGCCTTTCTGTATTCGATCTTTCTGTTTCTGATCGTTTCATATAAAAACAGCCAGAAAGCCGCTGTATACTGCATGCCGACCGCGATCGCACTTCCCGTCATATTCAAAGCCGAGCTCACTAAAATGCAATTCAAAGAAAAACTGATGATCTGAATATAGAAATGCCTGTCTTTCCTGATACGTGATTTCATGCATTGCGGAAGAAAAATGATACCGGCCATAAGACATCGTAAACAGTTTACAGTCATAGAGTCAATCGACAGATACTTGATCAGCGGTGCATTAAGGCTCCAGCATATAGCCCCTAAAAATACAAGAAACGTACCACTAAACATAGTTAAATCTCCTTCTGATAAATATCCCGCAGCCGCGGGATATTTATATATAATAATTTTATGCTTTCCTTCTTTTATCTGCAGTCATAAAGCATTTCAATTATTTTGAAACAATTTATACTTTCATTTTTGTAAGAAGAAAGAATGGAAGATTATAAAATATAGGTGAAAATGAACAAGATCACCTGTGACATTATTGAAAAACTTGTAGCCAACCCGGGATACGCCATCACGATGGACTCTTTAAGCGAGAAGTATGCCGTCAGCAAGCGAATGATCTACAACTATTGTGAAGAGATCGAAGACTTTTTAACTGACAATGGTTTCAAGGAACTGATCCTGACAAAGAAAGGCTCCATTGCCTTTACAGGCAATACAGAAGACGGTAAGAACGTACTGCGCCTTCTTTCATCGATCGGTCTTTATAATTACCGGGCAAATGCGCAAGAGCGTGTCGATCTCATCCTCTTGCTTCTGGCTGTTGAAAAAGAATACCTGAAGATCGAATCCATCGAAGAAATGCTTTCGATGTCCAGAGCAACTTTATTAAATGACTTAAAGAGCGTCAAGGAACGGCTGGATGATATCGGTGCCAGGTTCAGCGAGAATAAACATTTTGGTCTTTCGATCGATTATCCCGAGATCCAGAAAAGGGATATGATCTTTTATATCTTCCAGGAGATGTGTGATGAACGCAAAGTGCTGTTTTCAGAAGCCTCCTGCAATCCGGCAGTCAATTTCGCAAGAAAGCTTTTGAAGATCGACCGCTACTATCATCTAGCTTCAAAGGCTATTTCCAAGGCTGAAAAGAAGAATGATATCGATATGTCAGACCAGGATTACTATTCCCTGGTATTGATCATATGCATCATGATGAACCGCATCGAATCGGGCAACGAGATCTATCTGAACAAGTCCGGTTTTGTCGAAAGCGATGCAAGGATACGTGATTTCCTTGATGACATCAAGGACTATCTTTCAAGATACGTACCGATCTCTGATCAGGAATACCGCTATCTTTCCTTGTGTCTGCACAGTTTCCATTTCATCATCAGCAAGTCCTCCATATCGGTCTCTCCGATCAACTTCCATATCCTGGTCAAGAATCTTTTGTATACCTTGTCCAACTATTACCGGATACAGCTCACTGATGACAGTATCCTGCACGAATATCTGACGGCTCACTTATCGGCCTGCTACCACCGTTTCAAAAACGGCGAAAAACTGGTCAATCCGTTCAAGGATGAGATCATCAACAATTACCAAAACGATTTCCTGTTCTTAAAGGAACATATAGGCATACTGGAGGAATGTTTCGACAAGAAGATCGATGATGACGAACTCACTTATATACTGATGCACATCCTTGCGGCGATCGAACGCATCAAGATGCCTAAGTCTCTCGCAAAGATCGTCGTCACCAGCAATGCCGGCATTGCCAACGCCAATATGCTGGCAACGGCCATCAGCGAACATTTCAATGCCGAGATCACCGATGTCCTCAGCATCCATTCGCTCTATCAGAAGCTCGATGATGTCGACTGCGATTTCATCGTCTCGACGACACCGATCGATTCGCCGATACCATGCATCGTCGTCAATGCCGTGCTGGATGAAGAAAACTACCAGATGATCTCCAATGCGATCGCTCAGGTGCGAAAAAAGAACAGTACTTCCAACAGCACTTATGAAGTTGCCAACAAGGATGTTCCTTCCGGTATCTTCGTCTCTGACTTCCTGAAGGAAGAAAACATCGTTTTGAATAAATATGCCGGTGACTGGAAGGAAGCTCTGATCTCGGCTGGCGAACTGCTTTTGTGGAACAACAATATCACCGTCAACTATCTCAACCAAATGGTCTCCCTGGTGCTCAAATACGGTCCTTACATTGTCTTTGCCGACGGCATTGCCCTGGCGCACGCTTCACCAAATGACGGCGTACTTTCGACCGGTTTCTCTTTTGTCCGTCTTGATCACCCGGTCTCTTTCGGACATGACAAAAACGATGTCAATATCATCATTGGCTGTGCGATCAATGATACGCCTGCGGAAACGATGATGCTGACCAATTTCATGAACATCATCAACATCCCGGAATTCAATCAGAAGCTATTGCTTGCTTCAGACAAGAAAGAGATCATCGACATCATCAGGCATTACGAACAAAGACATGTCGTCATCAAAAACAAATCATTTGAATAATATGAAAGAGGTGCCGCAAGCACCTCTTTCATATCTAAGGAGTCTACTGAAACTGTTATCAGCTTTATCTTTTACCAGACGGAATTGACGACGATCTTGTCGTCAACGATCTTTAAGGTCACGACCGTCTGCTGATCTTTCTTGTCATAGATCCAAAGCGCTTTTGCCTTCGGTCTGAATTCCCATCTTTCGACTTCAAAATCTTTATCCTGTTTGATGATATCAACAAGATCTTCGATCTTATCTACAGTAAGTCCTTTTTGCAGCATATACTTAATCCTCTCTATTACAATAGCGTTCTACAGCGAGTTTCTTATCTTCAAATATCGCTCTGCCCATGACGGCACAGTAGATACCTGTTGAATTCAAACGGCAGTATTCCTCATAGCCGATATGGCCGTCGACCCAGATTTTTTTATGACCGGAAAGATCGATCGCCAGCTGTTCCATACTGGCAAGGTATTCTTCATAGCCGTTTCTGTAGGTCGTCGTTGAAACCAGAAAATCATCGCATGTGTCAAGAAGCTCTTTGAAGTTTTCTCTTTCCGTATCTTCAACTCGGATATTGATGCCTGTACGAAGTCCCTTCTCCTTGAATTTTTCTATGACCGGAAGCGGGTCCTTCAGGTGGCTGATCTGGATAAACACAACATCGAAATCAAGTGTAAGGAGATCATCTATGTAGGAGAGGGGGTCAAATACTTCCAGATGGATCGACTTTTCTTTACTGGTGGAATAGCTGCAGATCTTCTGCGTCATCTTCATGCCAAACGAGATGCCATGTACTGCTACTCCATCTTCAATATCGATATGCACATTGTCGAAATATTTATCTATGTAATCAAGCTCGTCAGCCACCCTGAGAACATCAGCTGAAGCAATGGAAGGAGATATCAGCATTCCTAGATATTTCCTCTGGCTTCCCTGGCATTCTTCATGAGATCCTTGACTCTTTGCGGATCGACAGGATTGAAGAATTTGCCGTCATATTTGATGCCGGTCGCAACGACTGCGCCGTCACATACTTTCAGTATATCTTTTACGGTCTCGACCTTGACGCCGTTGCTGGCAAAGACCGGTGTATCGGTTACCGCTTTGACACGTTCAACAAGTGAAGTATCGATGCTGGATCCCGGTCTGTTGCTGTAGATCAGCAAGGTATCCGGATTCAGATTGAAGGTCAGAGTTTTGACGACTTCTTCGATCGAACGTTCGGCGATCTGTCTTGTGCCTTCCGGAATGACGGCCGTCATCGTTTTGACGTTGCCGCAGCCGACCGCATAGCGGTGTCTTTCCACTGCACCCGGGTCAACGCTGGATGCACCATAGACACCCGCATGGGCACCGTGCAGTCCGCCTCTCAAGAAGTCTGCTTCAACAGCCGCTGCCAGATCAAAGCCCTTCATCGCATCCGCTGCGACAGTGACACCGATAGGCACTCTGATCTCGGATTTGAGTTCACCGATGATCCTGGCCATGCTGGCGACGGTAACGGTACCTACATTGCTCGTATATGGAATCGAAAATTCATTGCAGAACAAAACACCATCGATCCCGCCATCCTGGTAGGCTCTCAGGTCTGCTCTTGCAGCTTCAAGAACGCCCTGAATGCCGGTCTTCGGATCCCACTTCGGATCCGTCGGCAGTGCATGCATATGCAGTACACCGATGATCGGTTTATCTGTTCCAAATACATCTTTCATCCACATAATGATTTTCCTCCTATATATTTAGTTCTTTAAAATCACAGATCTCAAGATCCGCCATCGGCGTATCCTGCCTGAATTTCGCTCCTTTATAGGCTACGGTGAAGATGCCGCTGGCTTTCCCCGCCATGACGCCATGAAGCGAATCCTCAATGATCATCAATCCTTCTTTTTCAATTCCGAGAAGCTCGGCTGCCTTGTTGTAGATCTCCGGATCCGGCTTGCTGTGGACAAAGTCTTCGCCGGATAAAATGAAGCGGAAATACGGAAGCAGCTTTTTGCTTTCCAGGATCTTATGCAGATACTCATAGCCCGAGGAAGAGGCAACACAGATCGCAAGTTTTTTCTGATGACAGCGTTCTATGAATTCCTTAACTCCCGGAAGCAGAGGATAATCTGCATTTTTGTTTCTTTGAAAATAATATGTTCTTGAATCGTTTACGAACTCTTCAACTGTCATGTTCAAGCCAAACTGACTGATGATATCTGAGCCGATATCATTCAGGTTCTGGCCGATCACATAGCTGATCTTTTCTTCGCTGGTCTTTACGCCTAAACCGGCAAGGTATTCCAGCAGCGTTTCGATATAAAGAGGTTCGCTGTCGACAATGACTCCATCAAAATCAAATATGATTCCCTTGATCATTCCGTCTTATGAAAGTCCCTTGAAAAAGTTATCGACCAGGAATCTTTTCAGATCTTCTCCTTCAAGAGAATCCATTTTTACCAGAAACTCTTTATCCTTTAAACAGGTGATCACCTGCGAAATGATCTTGATGTGATCACTGTCATCTAACAAAGCCAGGTTAAGTACATAGCGGATATCGATCTCCTTGTCGACATCCGACATCGATCTGAATTTGACCGGTTCTTGCAAGCGAAGAACACAGATCGCTTGGTTCAATACATAGTCTTTGGAAGCATGCGGGATCGCAACAGGACAAAATTCTGTCAAACCTGTCGGATAATCGCGTTCCCTTTCACAGCACTTTTCGTAAAATTCTTCTTTGACACAGCCGTTACGATACAGTTCACCGGAAGTCAGCCTGATCGCTTCGCTCCAGTCATTCGCGGCTCCGTTAATTACATATAATCCATTCATTTTGTCTGTCCCCGTCCAGTGGAAGCTTTCCCTTTCTCGTGTTTAAGAACTGTATGTTCGATCGTGATCCATTTGTGTCTGGCGATCTTGCTTAGAAATTCCTCAGCGTCTTCTTGCGTAAACATATTCGGGATCGTAAAGACCGTCTTGTTGCGGTCTCTCATCTGAAAGCGGATCCTCAAAGCAGGATTGTATCGGATCGATGCGATCTGCTGGTATTTGATGTGCCGGATATTGGCGACACCATCCCAGAAGAAGATCTCGTCATCTTTCAAGATCAGCCTCGCATTGATCCCTCTGAATATATAGAGGACAGCGATGATGGATCCACCCGCAAGAAACGCCAGGGAATATCTGTTGGCAGTAAAGGCTTTGATGCCTTCTTCGATAAACAGATAGGCCATAGCGGCCAGAAGTACGAATCCGAAGACAGCGTATCTGACCGCCATATCCTTTCTGCATTTATATTGTTTCATTCTCTCAGTAACAGATCTGTTACCAAGCACCGAACATCTTAGTGATGAGACCAATGATGAGGTTCTGCAGTTCCCAGACACCGGAACCGGTGATCAGACCGGAAGCAGAAGTGACAGAACCGGACTCAACAGCCAGCATTGTAGCCAAAGGAGCCATGAAGCTCTTCAGTTCGTAGAAGACAAGAGTCATAACGAGTGAAGAAACGAATGTCTTTAAGAAGTCGCCCTTTGCGAACAGTGCACAAGCACAAGTCGTGTAGCACAGTGAACCTAAACCGGCAACCGGGAAGAAGTTGACACCCGGAACGAAAGCCAGAGCAAGTGCGAACGGGATCATGATGACAGCGATCTGGATACCGGTTTCATCGCCTAAGCACAGAGCTTCATCCATACCGATGTAGATATCGTAATCATCACCGAGCTTGTTCTTGAAGTATCTTCTCGCATGGTTGGAAATAGGAACTAAGCCTTCCATCAGCAATGAGACAGTCTTCGGAACCAGGATGATACAAGCCGTCAGAGTGACAGACATCTTTAAAGCAGTCTTGAGATCACATCTTGTGACAAGAGCCAGCAAGAGGCCGCAGAAGAATGTGATGACGCCGCTGTCGCCGAATGCACCGAACTTTTCGCTCAGCATCTTGCCGTTGATCTTTATCTTGTTGAGACCAGGGATCATATCCATGACCTTGCAGACGATGATGTTGACAAGCCAGATGCAGTAAGCATCAGAGTTACAGCAGGTCGTACCAGGCAGATCGTAGTATTCCTGCCAGTAAGGAGCGATCCAGTCACCGCATTTCAAGATGACAGCCAGAGTTGCCAGAGCGATAACGATACCAAGGATTGCGGAAACAGCTGCACCGAGATTCATTCTGATTCCAAGGTAGTAGACCATGGCTGCAGTCAGAATGAAGTGCCAGTAGTTCCAGACGTCGACGTCCATCGTCTTCGTGAACTTGATACGGATCAGGATGTAGTTGAGGATCATTCCAAGAGGAACGATGGCGATGGAGAATGGTGTTGACCAGGCAATTGCCGAAATACCTTCCCAGCCGATATCGGTGGCGATAAAGCCGGTTCCGAGGTTGGAATAGTGGGCAACAGCCGGAGCCAGGGCACCAACTAGAGTACCGATGACCAGGTCGATACCGATCAGACCTGCACCGATACGAAGGCCGTTCTTAAATGAATCGAAAAATGACATTTTGAAGAACATGCCTAAGATAGCGATCATGAACGGAAGGAAGATGGCTCCGCCCAGACCAAGGACAAAATTAACTACATTAGCTAAAATTTGCATATTTTCCCCTTTCTTGTTTTGTGTTATTTGCTTTTGTTTTTCTCTTCAGCTTGTTTCAATGCTGCTTCGACGTCTTTGATCGTTTCATCTTCGTTGATTCCGCTGATCAAACCGTCTACCCTGACAATAAGCGTGTCGGAATTCTGAGCGTACTTCGAGGTTACGAAACAAACATCATAATCTTTCGCATTGGAGCTGACATCCTGTATTCTCCCCTTATGGATATCTACATCAACACCGACCTTCTTGGCGATCTTGACGATCTCTTCTGCTGCATAGCTGCTTGTCGCAATACCCGAGCCGCATGCAATTAGAACTTTAACCATTTTCCTCCTTTCTATTTTTTGTGCTTTTCTTCTAATTTAAATTTAAATGAATCCGGCTTCAGGTTTAAGTCTGAAATCTTTCAAAAAATTTGAAGAAATTTTGAAGACTTTTTATCTTCAAAAGCAAAAACAGAATTCTGTTCACAAACTTATACGATTATGAACTAACACGCTAGCTTTACAGTTCATTGAAAACATTGATCAGATTTGAACAATATCATGTCCTTTACCATGTGCTTAATCACATAAAAAAGTGGGCCACTGTCCCACTATGAAATAATCAATTCTTTCCATTGATTCGTATTTAGAAAAACCACACGATATTCTTTTATTTATATTAGATTAGGCTAAATTACTTTTTTATTGATTATCAATAATCTGCTGATTGATTAAAAGATACAGGACTTTTACAAAGAATCATAATATAAAGGCAAAAATTTGTAGCAACTTGCTACAAATTTTGAAAATGAATCACATGCTCATCTCATATCCCTTGTCATAGCTTTTATGCGATTTAAGGTATTCACTGATCTCTTTTTCAATCTCCCTTTGCCGTTTTGAGAGAAGACTCCCTATTCCCTTAGCTATGGCTTTATCCGGATTCCTTGATGATAATCTGTCCCTGACGATAGAAGGATCCTTATAGATCTTTCCCTTGTCACCATCGTCAGAACTGTAGTTGTCACTGGAAAGAAGCCTGTCATAGCTGTTATCTCTGATGAAGTCTTTCTTTCCCTGCAGGATGAGATTGGCGATCTGCTGTTTTGTTTTTCTGATCTCTGCTATAGACCGGTCAGAATTGGCATAATGGTTTTTATAATTGACAACATCATCATATCTTTCAAGTGCAGTCTTATAGCTTCTCCATGCATCTTTACAGTCTCTGGATTCAAGAAGACGGTCAACGACTTTATAAATTGTTTCTCTGTATGGAGCCATATGATAGGAATTGATCTGAAGCCTTCCCTTATCCGGAAGAATGGCATAGAGATCCTTTACTGTTTTCACTCTATCAAGATCGATATGCCTTACCCTGTCCAGGACTTTTGTCTTGGAGATATTGATATCGTCAAACAGTTCCCGGTATTTGCTTTGATCCTGCCGTCTGATCATTTCGTTGGCAAAGATCCTTTTGAAATCGATCAAGGACTTCTTCGGCAGCTTTCCGTAAAGATG
>ODAI014227247.1_pt1 | contig 12840 bp, 11 predicted proteins | sample 1539321 | NCBI WGS metagenome assembly ODAI01 (sample SAMN02144231, study PRJEB22623) | gut metagenome | biome: sheep rumen | host: Ovis aries | place: New Zealand | reverse complement strand
GAAGTACAAAGAAAAAGACACGATTAAGGGCGAGGACTCGGATCAGGACAATACGAATACTGCGGAAGTCGCCTGGGAGGAAGATGAGGACGGCCCTGTTTTGAGGCTGACGAAGGATCACATTACTCTCAAAGTCGGAGAATACTTCAATTTCTACGAATACATTGATACTATGCGCGACCGGGACGGTTCAGACCTGAGCCATTATATTCATCTTCAAGGCGAGGTAAATACCTATACGCCTGGAGAATACAGAATTACATATCAAATCACCAGCCCGATCGACGGCAAGACCGCGTCTGAGGATCTTGTAGTCACAGTGGAACAGTGAGTAAGGCAATTCTGAACACTTTCAGCGTACAACGAATACTGATAAGGAAGCAAGAAACAGCTGCAGACCGGCCAGACGACCGGTTCCGCAGCTGTTTTAATCACCACTTCCTCGCAATGCCGCACGTCAGAACGGTTTCGCATCGGAGATTAAGGCCGCCTCGCAGCCCAAATCCCTGGAGCGAAAAATATTGCATCGGCAATTATTTCACACTTTCCGACCATGCCGGAGCACTTCAGTGCGCAGGCATCGTCAACGAGAAACTCGTGAAGACGATTTCTCGTTGACATCAGGGGATGTTTTTGCTCCGGTACTAACATTCGGAACAAAAAAAATTGCATCGGCAATATTTTTCACTCTTCTTTTGCCCATCCCAGAGAGCAGCTCACGGCCTTCTTCCATCCCTTGACAGCCTGCTCCCTCTTTTCCTTTTCCATAACAGGCGAGAACTCCCTGTCCAGGGCCCAGTTCCTGATGACATCTTCTTTGCCGACCCAGAATCCGACTGCCAGACCCGCCAGATAAGAAGCTCCCATGGCGGTTGTTTCAACACACTTGGGCCTCTCTACCCTGCAATTGATGAGATCGGCCTGGAACTGCATGAGGAAATTGTTTCTGCAGGCACCGCCGTCCACTTTCAACGTACTCAGCCTGACACCGGCCCCCTTTTCCATGGCGGTCAGCACATCACTGGTCTGAAAAGCCAGCGATTCCAGTGTTGCCCGGATAATATGGTATTTGTTGACACCGCGGGTAAGCCCGGTGATGACACCGCGTGCATAAGGATCCCAGTAGGGAGCCCCCAGCCCCGTAAAAGCGGGTACCACATAACAGCCGTTTGTGTCTTCGACGCGAGTGGCAAAATACTCGGAATCGGGAGACTGATCCACGATCTTCAGTTCATCGCGCAGCCACTGGATCGCGGCACCTGCGACAAATACCGAGCCCTCCAGGGCATACTCCACTTTTCCGTCAAGTCCCCACGCGATCGTGGTCAACAGTCCGTTCCCGGGATAAACCGGCTTTTCACCGATATTCATCAGCATAAAACAGCCTGTCCCGTAGGTGTTTTTGGCTTCACCCGGCATAAAACAGGTCTGTCCGAAAAGGGCTGCCTGCTGGTCTCCTGCAACACCTGCAACAGGGATCGGGCCGCCGAAAAATTCGGGATCTGACAGGCCGAAAATCCCGCTGGAAGGCTTTACCTCGGGAAGCATGCACCGGGGTACCTCCAGCCTCTCACATAGTTCGTCATCCCAGGCAAGTGTATTGATATTGAACAAAAGCGTACGGGAGGCATTGGAGTAATCCGTCGCGTGTACTTTTCCCTTTGTCAGCTTATAGATCAGCCAGGAATCCACTGTGCCGAAGGCCAGCTCTCCTGCCTCCGCTCTTTCCCGCAGGCCTTCCACATTGTTCAGGATCCAGCGAAGCTTGGTGCCGCAAAAATAGGGGTCAAAGACCAGGCCGGTCTTATGATAGGCACTATCCGCAATGTCCGGATATTTCGCCAGCAGCTCGTCCTTCATATCAGCGGTCCTGCGGCACTGCCAGACAATTGCACGATAGACCGGCTGTCCTGTCCTGCGGTCCCAGACAATCACAGTCTCCCTCTGGTTGGTGATTCCGATGGCTGCAATGTCCCTGTAAGAGACACCGATCTTGGCCATGGCCTGTCTTGCGACGGAAAGCTGAGTCTGCCAGATTTCATTCGCGTCATGCTCCACCCAGCCGGGCTGCGGGAAGTACTGTGTAAATTCCTTCTGCACCATGCTGCAGATCTCGCCTTTTTCATTGAACAGAATGCAGCGGTTGCTGGTCGTACCGGCGTCAAGCGCCATTACATACTTTGACATAAGCCCCTCCTTTTCCCGCGTCGTGCACCGTCCTGTCTTGTATTTTGATTTCCGACACATCCAATTATATATAAAATCCTGTGCAGCTGCAAAGAATATACTTCCGCGCGTAAAGAGAGCATACACAACGGTTGTACGGATCACGCGCAGGGCAGTTGTACAGAGCATGTGCAAAAAACATGCCGGCCATACAGGGCTTCCTGTTTCCCGCAGTTGCAGAGTTTTTGTTTGTCGTGCATAATAAACAAAACAGCGGGCTTCAAGACTTGCTCGTGAGTTCTGTGGGCGGATCCCGGATTTCCAATGAACCTGGGTCACGGCTATTGTGCGATGAAGCAAGTGCCTTTTTTTCGCGCGTATCCTTCAATCGAAATCACGGGTATTGCGCGATGAAGAATAAATAGAAGGAGTATCATTTTATGGACAACTACTCAATTCTCATCCCTTCCTATACCGTCGGCTGTGACGCTTACCGGCAGATTCCAAAATATTGTTCTCTGTACGGACAAAAGGCAGTTGTGATCGGAGGATGCAGGGCTATGAATGCAGCCCGCACAAAGCTTCTGTCCGCTACAGAAGGCTCATCCATCCGCATTACAGACTTTCTCCTGTATGGCACAGATGCCACCTATGAAGCAGCGGCCGCTCTCTGCGAGCACCCCCGGGTCCGGGAAGCGGATATGATCTTTGCAGTCGGCGGCGGGAAGGCTGTGGACACATCCAAGCTCGTTGCGCTCCGTCTTGGGAAGCCTTTTTTTACTTTTCCCACGATTGCATCCAACTGTGCGGCTGCCTCTTCTCTCGCCATCGTCTACAACACAGACGGCACCTTCCGGGATTTCGTTCATTATCTGGATACCACACGGCACGTCTTTATCGACACGGAGATCATCGCACATGCACCCTGGGAATATCTCTGGGCAGGAATCGGGGACACCTATGCCAAATACTATGAAGTAACGCTTTCTGCACGCGGGGAAAAGCTCCCACACTATCTGGCGCTGGGAGTTCACATGAGCCGGATGTGCATGGAAACACTCGTAGAGCACGGTGCGCAGGCCCTTTTGGACAACCGCGCCGGCCAGGAGAGTGACGACCTGCGGGACTGCGCCCTCGCCATTATCATTACCACTGGCTGGGTCTCCATGCTTGTCGCACGGGAGCACACAATGGACTATAACGGCGGTGTCGCGCACGCCCTCTTCTACAGTCTTTGCGAGCTTCCCGGTTTTGACGAGACCCACATCCACGGTGTTGTAGTAGGATTCGGCGTTCTGCTGCAGCTCCTTCTTGACGGCCAGACCGAAGAATTTGAAAAACTGTATGCATTCAACCGGCAGATTGGCCTTCCGGTCAGCTTTGATGAAATCGGCATCTCTTTATCGGATCTCGAGAAGGTCGCGGAACGAATTGTACATGATGAAGATCTGGAACATTTCCCCTATCGTCTCACTGCCGGTCAGATTATGGAAGCAGCGAAAAGGCTGGAGCACACGCGGTAATTCCCCGCATTACTTGCGAACGATTATCTGTGTCAGGTATCCTGCAGCGGAAGTCAAGGGGATTGCACAATGAAGAACAAAAAACCGGGCAGACGGATATCATTTTCGTCTGCCCGGTTTGTATTTGTCAGATTCTCACGAATTATTGCCCTCGAAATAGCGCTCCAGAAACTGTTTTGTACGCTCTTCCTTCGAATGTTCAAAAACCTCCTCGGGCGTTCCGCTCTCCACAACGTATCCCTGGTCCATAAAGAGGACCTGATCGGAAACATCATGGGCAAATTTCATCTCATGTGTGACGATGACCATGGTCGTGTGCCGGTCCGCAAGTCCGCGGATTACCTTGAGCACTTCGCCGGTCAGTTCGGGATCGAGCGCGGATGTCTGCTCATCGAAACCCAGGATATCGGACGCAGCATCAGAGCTCGCGCGATGGCGACTCGCTGCTGCTGGCCGCCGGAGAGCTGATGCGGATAATAATCCAACTTGTCGGAGAGACCGACACTGTCGAGGATCGCTGCTCCCTCCAGTCGGATTTCTTCCATCGCCTGTCTGCGGCTGCGCTTGAAGCTTTCCGAATCCTTTTCCAGAAGTTCTCTTGCCAGTGTCACATTCTGCAGCGCAGTATACTGCGGAAACAGATGAAATGCCTGGAACACCATGCCGAAATGCAGTCTGTTCTTTCGGATTTCCCTCTCACTGAGCATAGAGGAATTCTGAGCATCATAAATCACATTTCCGTTGACCAGAATCTGTCCTTCCGTCGGCTGTTCGAGAAAATTGAGGCAGCGCAGAAGCGTTGTCTTGCCGCTTCCGGAAACGCCAATGAGCGCCAGTGCTTCCCCTCTGTTCAGAGAAAAATCTATACCTTTAAGCACTTCGAGATTATCAAAACTTTTTTTCAGCCCGCGCACTTCCAGAAGAGGTCCGCTGCTGTTATCCAGATTACTTGCCATACCCGTGGTTATGACCTCCTGTCAACAAACTCAAATGAAATACTCTGCCCGCAACCCCTGTGCGAAAAGCAGATCCCGCTTCGTACAATTTCTTCCTATGCCTTGAAATAGTCCATCTTTTTCTCCAGCCAGCTCAGGAGAATCGTCAGGATTCCGGTCATCACCAAAAAATACAGGCCTGTCGAAAACAACGGCCAGATCAGGCCCTTTTTGGTAAAGCGCTCCGCACACATAATGATCTCTGTGAGACCGATGACACGTGCCAGAGAAGTATCCTTGGTCAGTGTGATCACCTCGTTACCCATGGAAGGTGTGATTCGTTTCACAACTTGCAACAGGATCACTTTGAAGAAGGTCTGTGTCCGTGTCATACCCAGGACCGCACAGGCCTCGTACTGCCCCTTGGGGATACTCTCAATACCGCCGCGGTAAATCTCGGAAAAATAAGCGGCATAGTTGATCACGAAAGCCAGTGAAGCCGCGAAAAAGCGGCTGGACATGGGTGTATTAAACAGGATTCCCGGTGCATAAAGCACTACGAAGAGCTGCAACATGAGCGGTGTGCCGCGGATAATCCAGACAAAGGTCCTGGTCAGCCAGCGAATCGGTTTAAACCGGGTCATGGATCCCAGTGTAATCACCAGTCCGAGCGGAATTGCCAGAAGGAGCGTCACAGCAAAAAGTTTCAGGTTTTCGAGTAATCCCCCGTTCAGGGAAGCAAGTACTGCACTTGTCGTGGTCATAAGAACCTCATCTATCAAACATGTAACAATAATACTGTCAGCGGACAAATTTCTGCCTGCAGCCGGAATCAACTGCAGGCAGAAAAGAATCAATATTTGTATTTACAACCCAATAGCCGCACTCCGGGACACCGGTATTATTTGATCAGTATGTCGCTCAGGCCGTATTTCTCAGCGATGGCTTCGACCGTTCCGTCCTCATACAGTTCCTGGATGGCGCCGCTGACGACCGCTTCTGTATCGGAACCTTTTCGGAAAGCGATGCCGTACTGCTGCTCACCGAAATTGTTGTCCAGATTGACAACCATGTCGTCATAATCTGTACCTTCACCGACCATTGCCAGTGCACAGACGCTGTCGACGATTGCCAGATCAGCCGTACCTGCCTTGACTTCCATCAGAGCTTTGGCCATGGAATCAACGGGTGTATACTTGGCATCCTTGAAGTACTCAACGGCAGATACTTCCACGGTTTCGTCATCCGGAATATCGCCGGTCAGCTTGCCTTCACCGGTGGATCCCTGCTCTGCGACAACGCTCAGTCCCGCAGCGCCGTTGGCCATGATTTCTTCCTGACGGTCCGCTTTCATGACAAGCGCCTGTGTGTTCAGCAGATACGGTGCAGACATGCTCATGTTCTGCTTGCGCTCCTCTGTAATGCACATGCCGTTCCAGATGCAGTCAATATTCTTGGAATTCAGCTCGATTTCCTTGGAATCCCAGTTGATCTCCAGGAACTCAGGCTCCACGCCGAGTTTCTCACACACTGCCTTTGTCAGTTCTGTATCGAAGCCGACCAGCTCACCGCTCTCATCTGTGTAGTTCATCGGAGCAAACATCGTGATTCCGACGACCATTTTTCCCTTTTTCTGAATGTAAGCCCAATCGGAATTCGCATCTGCCTCAGCCGCTGCTGCTTCCTCTGTGGCTGCAGGTGCTGCATCTTCTGTCTGTTCGGTTTCTGCCTCTGCCTCAGCCGCAGGCTCTTCGCTTACGGGGGCACTGTTTGAGCTTCCACTGCCGCAGGCCGCCAGCATAGATGCCCCGAGGATTGCTGCCAATGCAATTGCTAACTTCTTCTTCATAAATAAAACCTCCCTGCTATATATGCTTTTGTGATTTAGCACAATGCAGTGTTATTATACTGAAAGAAATCAGAAATAGCAAGTCCTAACTAATGATTGCTCAATAAGTAGCTGTTAAGCAGACATTAACTATGCATTCGGAACACCTGTATTTTCAACACGGGAGCAGATGCAGATGAAGGGGGGCAGTCCTCCTGCCCCCTCATTGCCTGCCTCATATAGTCTCCAGCACTTCAGAATGAATGTCCTCCACACTGCGCATTTTCCCGTTCAGGCCGCAGTGGATCACGCGCCACCCGAGGTGCTCCGCGCAATAAGCAGCTGCTTTCGCGGACTGCTCCAGATACTGCAGATTTCTCTCGTGGATGTCCTTTTTGTTCTCATCTCCCCGGTAGCGGCCCGTCATGAGTTCCTGGGAGATCTGCGGATCCACCTGCAGATAAATCACTTCGTCCGGCGCCGGAATCCCCAGAAGTTCGTACTCAAAGTGAAAGAGCCATTCCAGAAATCCGTCCCATTCCTTCTCAGGAAGCTTGGAGCACTGGTGTATGGCGTTAGAAGTCGTATAGCGGTCGGCGATGATGATCCCGCCCTCTTCATAGAACGGCCCCCAATCCGCTTTATATCCCGCGAAACGGTCCGCAGCGTAAAAACTGGATGCCGCATAAGCATTTACATCAGAGGGATCCCTGCCGAAATCGCCGCGCAGGTACATCCTGACCAGGGCAGAGGAATCGGACTCATAATTGGGAAAAGAAACCTTGCGGACAGGGAGTCCCTTCCTGGCAAACGATTCGTACAGAAGCTGAGACTGGGTTGCCTTTCCGGATCCATCCAGCCCCTCGATCACATACAGTTTTCCTTTTTTCAATGCATTTCCATTAGCGTTCATGCTTTTTCCCTGATGAAAAAGATTGTCCATTAATAGTATCTCCCGTCCGTACAGCCCTACAGCACGATGTCGTATTTTTCCACATCGATGATGGCAATACCTTCAGCCTCGAAGGAAATGCCTTCCGCGTCCTGTCCCGTGAAAATTGTGGAAGAGATCGCCTGTTCACCGTTGTTGACAAAAATCTCCACCGAGTAGCGGTCCATGATGATCCTGAGTCGGATCTTGCCGTCGCGGAAACGTGTCACCACCTCCCTGCTGGAGACAATATCACGGCGAAGACCTGAATTGCTGCGGTCAAATGTCAGGATGCTGTCTCCGGGAGAATAAATGATCGAGGTATAAAAGCGGGTATCCTTGGCAACCTTGATGATAAATTTATCATAAAGCCTGCCGCCGGAGGGACGGACAGTAACCGTCATATCCACACATCTTCCCTGCACGGAAGGAAGCTGGATCCTTTCCTGCACGTCCACATCGGTATAAGTCACGCCGTTTCTGCGGTACTTCTCCAGTTCCCGCACCGGCTGCTGGATCAGACGACCCTTTTTCAGAGAAAGCTCCCGGGGCAGAGTCATCATACCGAACCAGCTGCCGATGGCAACATGGTCATGGCTGCTCTCCCAGGACTGCATCCATGCGATCATGATCCTGCGTCCGTCAGGTGATTGCAGGGTCTGCGGCGCATAGAAATCGAGACCGTAATCAATCGCATGCACTGACTTTCTGGTAAACTCATATGTTTTTTTGTCAAAGCTTCCAAGCAGATAGATATTGCCGAAGCCATTGTGATAGGCACGCCCCCGGGAGAGCATCTCCTGGGGGGAGGTGATCAGAATCGCGCTGCCGTCCATCATAAAGAAATCCGGGCATTCCCACATACGGCCGTATTCATTGCGGCTTCTGTCCAGCATCGATTTCATCTCCCAGTGCAGTGCATCTTCACTGCGATACAAAAGGATGGCGCCGCTGCCGTCCACAGTGCGGTTGGCTACAACAGCATAAAAACAGTTTTCCTTTTCATCCCGCCAGATCTTGGGGTCCCGGAAATCCACAGCGCTTCCGCCCTCCGGCAGATCCGCCGAGGTCAGTACCGGATTATTCTCATATTTTTCATAGTCTCTTCCATCGCCGAAGGCAATACACTGCATCTGGCGGCTCTCAATAAAGCCGTCCTCTCTCTGCTGTTCCCTGACACCGGTATACATAAGGATCTGACGTCCGTCCGGCAGCTCAGCCGCGCTTCCGGAAAAGCATCCCGCGTTGTCATACTCTTCATCCGGCGCGATCGCAGCAGGCAGCCACTCCCAGCGAATCAGGTCTTTTGTCTTCACATGTCCCCAGTGCATGGGACCCCAGCTGGTATTATATGGATAATATTGATAAAAAAGGTGATATTCCCCTTTATATACGGAAAACCCATTGGGGTCATTCATCCAGCCCACTCGCGGCACCACATGAAACAGAGGCCGGTCTCTTTCCGGAATCCGGTCTCCGTAAACTTCCTCATAATTCCTTGCCTGCTGCAGTTTAGAATCCATGAACATCTCCCTTCGAAATATTTTTTCAACTTCATCTTAAGGGGAAGCCGAAAAGATGTCAATTGATAGTTGCCGGCTGCAGCCCGGTCTGTAATGCTCGCAGGCCGCAGCCCGGTCTGTGATTGTTGCTGACCGCAGCCCGGTCTGTGATAGTTGCTGACCGCAGCCTGGTCTGTAATGCTTTGTGGCCGCAGCCCTGTCAGCTTGTGACCGGTTAACACAGTACAGCTTTTCCATCCCGCTTTCCTATCCCGCTTTCCTGTCAGCAGAGGATTCTGTTTGGAGTCCCGGAATATTTCTGATATGATATTTAAGAATCGCCTGCGGGTCCTGCGCCCCGTGTGCAGGTACTGCGCAATGACAATTCAGGAATCTCCTGCAAGTCTGACGCACCTGGTGCAGGTACTGCGCAATGAAGAATAAAGAGCAAAAGAGATTCTATACAGCGAAGCAGCAGACTGCCACATCCATAGGACTCGGTCCGGCGCCGCATGGGAGTGGAGGTTTATTGGTCAGCCCGCTGAAAGGAGGTAGCAGCCATGCCTTTTCAGATCATAAGAAATGATATCACTAAGGTCCATGCAGACGCGATCGTGGATACCGCAAATCCCAATCCGATTTACGGGGGCGGAACAGATGCAGCCATATACAAAGCCGCCGGAGTAGAAGATCTTCTTGCCGAGCGAAAAAAGATCGGCTCTCTCAGGCCGGGAGAAGCTGCAGTCACTCCCGCTTTCGGTCTGAAGGCCAGATTTATCATTCATACAGTGGGGCCGGTCTGGCAGGGGGGTGACCATCAGGAATATGATCAGCTGGCCTCCTGCTATCGAAAGTCCCTTCTCCTGGCGCGGCAGCTGGACTGCAGCAGTATCGCCTTTCCTCTGATTTCCACCGGTGTATACGGTTTTCCCAGGGACAGGGCGCTGGACACAGCCCTGCAGGAAATCTCCGCTTTCCTGCAGTATTCGGAAATGGATATCACACTGGTGGTCTTTGACAAAAAGGCCTTCGACCTCTCCTCCGATCTGGTCTCGGATGTCAGTCAGTACATCGATGAACACTATGTAAAAGCGCAGGAGGCAGAAGAATATTCTGTTGACAGTGCATACTTCAGAGGAAGAGATATTGAAAACGGGCATCCCCGCCGCCGGTCCATATCCGAAACAATACACAGGTTCCGAAGCGGCAGAACTTCTTTTCCGGAACAGGAAAAACCGGCCCGCGCAGAAAAAAAGCCCCATGGGCGGCCTGTTTTCTCTACGCAGAATACAGGTTCTGCTGTGCTCCCGGACGAGGCGGCAGATTCTCTTCTTATGGATGTTTCAATACCCTATACATCCTCCGATGAGACGCCTGCATCCGCACCGGAAGCTTCTCCTTCCCGTCCCCGTCCCCAGCGGAATCTGGACGATGTCCTGTCCCAGGTCGGTGAAAGCTTTCAGGCCTGTCTTCTGCGGCTGATCGACGAACATGGATTTACCGATGCGGAGGTCTATAAACGGGCAAATATCGACCGCAAGCTCTTCTCCAAGATCCGCTGCAATAAAGACTATATCCCCAAGAGAAAGACCGTCATCTCACTGGCCATTGCCCTGGAGCCGAATATGGATGAAATGACAGATCTTCTCCAAAAGGCGGGCATCGCCCTCTCTCCGATGAATAAATTCGATCTGATCATCCGCTACTGTGTGGAGAACCGGATTTATGACCCCATACGGATCAATGCCCTCCTCTTCGATTACGACCAGGAAATGCTGGGAGCCTGACGAAAGCTTTTTAAGACCTGTCTCCTGTATCCTGCAGCCGTGCAGCTGTAAAGCCTGCGGTAAAAACGCCGTTCACAGGCTTTTCAACTGCATCCGCCGCCATACCCTTCAGGTCCGCTCCGGCATCAGCCGTCACGATCGGCACAGCCTGTGAAAGTGTCGCTTTGAAAGCGACCACCACACTCCTTCTCTCTGCTATCCTCTATATAACGACAGCGGAACAAAGCCCGGCTCGTCACCGGGAAATCATTCTGACAAAACACGTTCCGACATCTTTCATTGTATGGAGGTATACAGATTTGAAAAAAGGATTAACAGAGCTCGTATTTATTCTGGACAGAAGCGGATCCATGCAGGGACTGGAAGCAGACACCATCGGCGGCTTCAACGCCATGATCGAGAAACAGAAAAAGGAAGAGGGAGAGGCCTACGTATCAGCCGTCCTCTTTGACGACAGGCAGGAAGTCATCTACGACCGGGTGGCTCTCCAAAAAGTAGAACCCATGACAGATCGTCAGTACTACGTCCGCGGCTGCACCGCCCTCCTGGACGCAGTCGGCGGTGCGGTCCACCACATCGGGAATGTACACAAATACGCCCGGAATGAGGATGTCCCTGAGAAGACCATCTTTGTCATCACAACCGACGGCATGGAAAATGCCAGCCGCTCTTACAGCCTCGAAAAAGTGCGCCGCATGATCGAGCGCCAGCAGAAAAAATACCACTGGGAATTTCTCTTCCTCGGCGCCAATATCGACGCTGTCGCAGAGGCCTCCCGCTTCGGTATTCATGCAAGCCGGGCGGCAAATTACGTACATGACAGCATCGGCACAAGGCGCAACTTCGATGTCCTCTCCAAAGCCATCAGCGGAGCTCGTGCAGCCACCTCCGCAGAGGAGATGAACGCCATGTTTGACTGTGCAGAGCCCATGGCGGCAATCCGGGAGGATTACGAGAAGCGTGGGAAGCGGGGACGCAGATAAAGCTCCTCTCCACGGAACGACGCAGCCCCCGAAAAAAGATACTGCTGTTATAATAGTACTATTGTATGATAGTACTGTTGTAAAATAGTATTGTTGTAAATAGCAGCGTTGCAAATAGCAGCGTTGCAAATAGCAGCGTTGCAAAATAGTACCGTTGTAAAAAGTACCGTTGTAAAAAAGTACCATTGTAAAAAAGCGGTGAAAAAGCAAATCTGTGCTTTTTCACCGCTTTGTTCATATCACTGTCGGGAAGGGCCCTATAATCCTTTTTACCAAAACCACAGATAATGCATCTGCAGTGTGAAGCGAATATGTCTGCAGCTCTTTATTCTGTGAAAAGAGGAGTCGAATAGTATCTGTCACCGCTGTCAGGAAGAATAGCTACGATCACCTTGCCCTTGTTTTCGGGGCGTTTTGCCAGTTCGATCGCACCGTGCAGAGCCGCACCGGAGGAAATACCGACGGAGATGCCCTCTTTCTTTGCAAGGAGTTTTGCTGCTGCAAAGGAGTCCTCTCCGGCTGCCTTAAAGATTTCATCGTAAATCTTCGTATTGAGGACATCCGGCACAAATCCCGCGCCGATTCCCTGGATCTTGTGCGGGCCCGCTTTGCCTTCAGAGAGAACAGGGGAATCTTCCGGCTCCAGGGCAACAACCTTGATATCCGGATTCTTCTCTTTGAGATATTCGCCGGTACCTGTCAGCGTGCCGCCTGTTCCTACACCTGCGATCAGGATATCCACTTTGCCGTCCGTATCGTTCCAGATTTCCGGTCCGGTGGTCGCCTTATGTGCTGCGGGGTTTGCGGGATTGACAAACTGTCCGGGGATAAAGCCGCCCGGAATCTCTTTTGCCAGTTCCTCCGCCTTTGCGATCGCGCCGCTCATGCCCTTTGCGCCTTCTGTCAGGACGATCTCCGCGCCGTATGCCTTCAGGATATTCCTGCGCTCAACGCTCATGGTCTCCGGCATGGTGAGGATAGTGCGGTAGCCCTTTCCTGCCGCGATCGCAGCAAGACCGATTCCGGTATTGCCGGAAGTGGGCTCAATGATCACAGACCCCTCTTTCAGAAGGCCCTTCTCCTCTGCGTCCTCGATCATGGCTTTTGCGACTCTGTCCTTGACACTGCCCGCAGGATTCAGATATTCCAGTTTTACCAGGACGGTGGCTTCCAGCCCCAGCTCTT
>ODAI013195566.1_pt1 | contig 12841 bp, 8 predicted proteins | sample 1539321 | NCBI WGS metagenome assembly ODAI01 (sample SAMN02144231, study PRJEB22623) | gut metagenome | biome: sheep rumen | host: Ovis aries | place: New Zealand | reverse complement strand
TTACGGAGTTAAGATGTTTGAAAAATTCTATGGCATCCAGGTTTTCATTGCCGCCATATTTATTGGCAACCCACTGACCGTCCTGCTTGCCGTAATCAAGGTAGAGCATGGATGCAACAGCATCTACTCTGAGTCCGTCAATATGGAACTCTTTGATCCAGTAAAGCGCATTGGCAATGAGGAAGTTTCTTATCTCATTCTTGCTGTAGTTAAATATCTTTGTACCCCAGTCAGGATGCTCACCCAGTCTCTTGTCTGGATGCTCGTAGAGACATGTACCGTCAAACTCCGCAAGACCGAACGCATCTCTCGGGAAATGTGCGGGAACCCAGTCAAGGATTACACCGACACCGATGCTGTGAAGCTTGTTGACAAGATATGCAAAATCCTCCGGTGTGCCGTATCTTGATGTGGGAGCATAATATCCCGTCACCTGATATCCCCACGATCCGTCAAAGGGATGCTCTGCAATACCCATAAGCTCTATATGGGTGTACTTCATCTTCTTAAGATATTCGCAGATCCTGTCGGCAAATTCACGGTATGTATAGAATCCGTCCTCGGTTCCGTCGGGATGCTTCATCCATGAACCGATATGGCATTCATAAATTGCGATAGGCTCGCTGAAAAGATTCTTTTTCTTTCTCTCCTCCAGCCATTTCTGATCGCTCCATTTAAGCTTCTTGATATCATATACAACAGAAGCCGTGCCGGGACGGAGCTCTGCATAATTTGCATACGGATCAGCTTTATAAATGCCGTCGCCGTTTGGTGTGATTATAAAATATTTATAGAGCTCTCCCTCCCCGAGACCTTCTATAAACACTTCATATATGCCACCGTTATCGCGCTTTATCATAGGCGTGGCATTTGTATCCCAGTTGTTGAAATTACCGACGAGACTTACGCTGCGGGCATTTGGAGCCCATACTGCAAAGTATGTACCCTGTTTTCCATCCTTTTTACACGGATGGGCACCGAGCTTTTTGTAAATCTCATAGTGAGAACCCTGTGCAAATACGAACTGATCTGCGTCTGTTATAAATAATTTCTCGGGAAGTTCGTCAACATTTACCGTGACTTTCTTCTCCTGTGTCTTCTTATCTGCTGCCTTTTTCTCAGCTGTCTTTACTGCCGCTTTTGATGACGACTTTTTAGTTTCTGCCATGTTAACCTCCATACATTACGCATTTCCCTTTTATGAAATACAATTATACCACATTTTATACAAAAAATCTTTAGTTTTTAAAATCTTTTTCGTATAGAATGATCATATCTTCATAATCGTATCTCTTGCCGGCCAGAACCTTTGTAAAGTTGGACAGTCTGAATCTGGTTGCATGGTCTATCGCCTCATCGACGATCTCCTCAACCTCGCCTCTTGTCACTATATGCTCACCTATCTGGAGCTGACTGATACGCGCATGGAGAGCGAGGACTCCGCGCTCCTCATCAATCTTAAACTCCTGTGAGTATGCATATTTCTTGGCATATTCCACGAGAGAGTTGTCACTCATCGGTACGATATCGACTCTCGCATTAAAATATCCTGTCAGCACGCTGTATGAATTTACGAGACGGTCTATCTCCTTCTTTGTATCTGTCATGATGACGATGATACCGTCTCCCGCATTTTCGAGGGCCCTTGTAATATTTTCAAGAGTATCCTTTGTGAGCTTACCTGCTTTTTCTATGATCAGGGCGCCGTTTGATAGCTGCATGAACATTCCGGGGATATCCTTGTTGTTCATCTTGTTACCGCTTATCTTGGCAACCTTGGCTGCAATGAAATTGCTGTCGATGAGCTGGATCTCCTTAATGATGGCCTTGGCCAGATTAAGTGTACCCATACCGCTCTCGCCGGTGATAAATACATTACCCACATATGAAGCAAGGGATATGACATCCACTGCCTCAAGGATCTGGGCTCTCATCTTCTTGGAATACAGGAAGTCCTCGAATATTATCTGCTCATCGTATGAGAAATCTCTGTCTTCATCTTCATTATAATCATCATTGCTCTCGGATACTGCCTTTGCAGTTTCCTTATCGGCAGCTTCTTCAAGGGCACTGCCTATATCTGATATCTGCTCTGTATTTAATGTGATATTGTTTGTCTCGGGAGATACTGAAGGTTCCGGCTCCTGCGCAGTTTCTGCTACGGTTTCTTCCGGTTCCGCAACAGTATCTGCAGCTGTTTCTTCCGGCTCTTCTGAAACGGTTTCTTCTGTTACTTTTTCTTCTTGTGCAGTTTCCTCTGATACGGTTGTTTCCTTTGCTTCAGGCTCTCCCGCTACAGCTTCATCGCCGGGCTTATCTGTCTCAGGTTCTTTTATTTCCTCTTCTTTCGCATCATCATTAAGAGTGATCTTAGTCTCTTTTGAAACCTGGTCTGTATCGATCACCTGGGTTGTGTTAAGGGAGTAGCTGTATGCCCTCACTTCATCAGGCAGTTCTATGGTGTCCCCTTCTACAGAAGGTTTAATATCCGCAAGCTCATCTATTACCGCTGTCGCAACTGATGATGCTGCCGTCTCTGCTGCTTTTTCACCTGCAACTGCTGCTCCTGCAACTGCTGCCCCTGCCGCAAGTGTCTGGACTACGCCGTCCGGTGCTTCACTTTTTTTCTTATCTGCCTCGACTGCCTTGTCTACCTCGTCCCAGATAGGAGTATCGTATACTTTGTTAAGGGCAGCCGTAGCATCAAATGAAGGCTCATCCTTCTTTACTATATCTTCATATTTCTTGAGCTCTATCTCATTACCGAGTACTCTCTTTTGCTTCTTTTGCTCTTCCTCGATCTGGGCGATGACTCCGTTTTTACGATCCTCATCAAAGTCCTCAAAGATCTTGCCTGTCTGCTCGAGGATATTCTGTTTTACTTCCTCATCCTGCTGGGCCTGTTTTTTCTCTTTTACCTTTTCCCACTCGGCGAGGACGTCCTCTATGTTAAGCTGACCTGTGATCTGCTTTTCTTCTTTATTTTCTCCGGGCATTACGAGAGATATCTGACCGTCATTGCCTACCGACAGTACATCATTAAACTCTCCGTCCTTCTTTACGTTGCTGAATATTGAGCTCTTCTCTGTATTTTGCTTTGCAATAGCCTCGAGGTCTACTATCTCAGGCTTTTTCTCTTCTGAAGCCATCCTCTGGATAGAAGACGTACTGTAGATATCAGCTGTCTTGTCCTCAAAGAATGTCTCACGGATCACCTTATCGGCCTCTGCTTCCTCTTTTGTCTCCCGGGCTACAGGTTTATTTTGCTCAGGTGTGGTTTCTGTTTTTACCTCACCTGTATCCCTGCCGGGCATTACGATCGTATCAGCCGATACAGGCTGTTCCTCCACATAATCATCACTTACGGGATAATAGAGCTCACCCTCATATAAAATACCGTCGGGAGTATAGAAATTAACACCGTCGTCTGTAAACAGGAGCTCTCCGTTTTCGGAATAAACTTCTCCGCCGTCGTCATAAACTTCGGGTACATTTTCGATTGGATTGGTATGGAATTTCTTTGTGACAGAGCCCGGCTCTTCTACCGGCTTTATATCATCATCGTCATCATCCATCATTGATGAAGCGATCTTGTGAGTCACTTTCGTATCATCACTGATCTCATCATCACCCATGAGCTCTCTCATAGACTCTGCGAGGGCCTTCTGGAGATTGATGGTATTGAACTTGCTCATATCTATTGTCTTTACGTGGAAATCATCTTCCTCGGTGGCACCGGGCATCTCCTCGCTATCGCTCTCAAATGAAGAGAGGTCACCCTCCACATCATTGCGCCTGTCGTACACGGCCTGCTGGGACTCGGACAGCTTTGCGTGGAGCATCTTAAGCTCCATGGCCTTTATTACAAAAGGACCCTTGCCAAAAAGTGAGATCAGCTTGTCACAGCACTCAACACATCTGGTGGCAAGTCCCATACAGTGATACATATATGCGAGCTGGTATGTCCATTCGGGCTCAAGGCTCTTTGATGCGATCTTTTCAAGCTGGGCCACTCTCTCCTCGTATGTAGCCTCTGCATATTCGAGGAGTTCATATTTAAGGATGTCACCGCCTACATCTCCGGGAGCCATCCTGTTGTATACGCTCATGTACTGCATTGCAGATACCTGATCGCCTGTTTCAAGATAAAGTTCACATATGGAAAAAACTGTACTCTTGCTGTTAGGACTTCTGTCATAGGCAAGGAGCATGATGTCAAGAGCATCCTGAAGTCTGTTGTTGACTTTATAGAGGTCACTGATACGCTGAAGCATTGTATAGCTTCTGTCTTTGCGCCAGTCTATCTGATGGGCTATGTCCGCAGCCTCGGCATATTCGCCTTTAGATACGAGCTCGATGATCTCGTCAGACATAATGGTATACTTTCTTTTCTCTTCGGACATCAGTCCCCTTTTTCTTCTTTTTTCCACCTTCGTTTTCCTCGAAAATAATATAAAAAATACCATAATGGGCACAAAAACCCACTCTCCGAAAGTTTACCATAACAGTATAATGATGTCAAAATAAAAGCCACAATATTTCGGCCTTTTTCGTATGGACTCACAAAATATTGTGGCAAATTATATTATTTCAGGATATATACTTTCGCGATTCGGTTTACATAATCAAGCGTATATTCATTATTTTTTATGTATTCCAGCAATATTTTTTCTTTTTCCGAAAGATTCTCCGGGGCTTCAGCTGTCAGATCCTCCATTTCGTACAGCAGGCTTCCCTGTCCTATCATGATGACCGGATGATCAGTCATACTGTTTATCTCATTTTCAAATTTCATACTGTTGTATGAATCAAGGTCCGGCCAGGACGAGGATATGACAGGCTTTCCGTCCAGATAATACATAAGCGCCGGTATATTGCCGTATAGCAAAAGTCCCGTATCTCCATCCCCGGTTATCTCCCGGTAATATCCCGAAAGATCCGTCAGATCACGGACCATTGTCTCATTTGTATTCATTCCGGTTAGGACTGGATTACCCTCTACCCAGCGATTTGCATCCCTGTCATTAAACAGACAAAACATTCCTGTCCCGAGGCACGATATTATCATCATTACAATACATGCTCCGAGGCTTCCAAAAAACATGTCGCCCTTTAATCTGCCCTTTACTAATGAGATTTCTTTTTTTGAATAATCATAGATCAGCTGGATCGAAACAGGGAAGACGATAAACATATTGTTTAAAACAGGATAGAGTCCGTTGTTGCTTCCTATGGGAGTAATGAGTATCGTGATCAGTCCGGCCATTGATAAAAGCTTTTTCTCTTTACAGGTATTTTTATCAATGATGGCAATTATAAATGCGATCAGGGAAATATCAATCCAAAGAACCGCAAACTGAAATACCGCCTGAAGGCTTTTATAATCAAAACCGAACAGACTGTTTCTCTCCATATAATAAAGAAAGAGCGAAGATAAAATAACTGTTACCGCATATCGTACTTTCTTTAATTTAACAGGAATTGCAATGCTGATAACAATAATGCAGATAAGAAATCCTGCCGTTCTGATAAAATAAAACAGACTCTCTTTATATCCCGCGAGAATATCCCCGATCATCCCAAGTGGTGAATAATCCGATGCTTCCTTTGTCGCGCCGAAAAGTTCTGATATGCCGTTTATATAAGATGACGGTCCTGCAACCAAAACCATTACGATAACGGCTGCTGCAAATCCGCCTATGCATATCAGACATTTTTTTATACATTCAGTTGCCTTTTCTTTTTCAATCACCGAATAGCCGATGACGATCAGGATAAGTGCTGACTCGCAGATATTAGGAAGCCTTGTAAATACATTTAATCCGAGAACCACACCTGCCAAAAAAAGTAATAAGGATTTTTTCGAAAGCTGTCCCGATATAAGAAGTATCATGCATAATCCGAATAAGAGATATGTCAGATAATTATATATAAGCGCAACGGGACACCAGCAAAGACCAAGTGCTGCAAGCTCTCCGAAAAATGCCACGGGTACATTTACTTTCTTTGTTCCTGTCAGGAAAAAATAAATCATTACCGGAATGATGCACTTTAATATGCCGCAGTAAATATTCATCCCAAGCATGGTATTGCCAAGAGGCAGTCCGGTAAACAGTCTTCCCAAAACATTGGATAAATATGTGGAATAATACCACATACCGTCAAGTATATCAGGATGCTTAAAGTTGCCGTAATTGTACCCACTGTCTGTCAGATCTATGCCTTTTGCGCTTTTAATAAGTCCGTATGCCAGAAATATTATCGGCACAAGCACAGCTATTATTTTTTCAAATCTTTCTTTATTTTTAATACTCAAAATTTTTATTGCTCCAAAAGCAGATCTGATAAAACCGCAAATTCTTCAAGGGTAAATGTCTCGCCCCTCACCGTCTCCGGTTTACCCATCTTTACAAGGGCTGCGACGACCTTGTCTCTCGTTAAATTTAAAGATGCATCATTTGATAATCCGTTTGAGAGAGTCTTTCTCCTCTGATTAAAGGATGCCCTGATCAGTCTGAACATATATTTATCATCTCTTACCTTAACGGGACACTCTTCATAGAGATCAAGTCTGATGACGGAGCTTGATACATTAGGCCTTGGCATAAAGCACTCCGGCGGTACTACAGCCACCACCTCAGGCTTTGAGTAGTACTGGACTGCCAGGGAGAGAGCGCCGTAATCCTTGCTGCCGGGGCCCTCCTGCATACGGTCGGCCACTTCCTTTTGAACCATTACCGTAATATTGCTGACAGGTACTCTCTTTTCAAGGAGACCCATGATGATCGGTGTAGTGATGTAATATGGCAGATTAGCCACTACCTTTACAGGTTTGCCATTATTATATTTGTCACAAAGTTCCTGTATATCGGTCTTTAATATATCCGCATTTATGATCGTGACATTATCGTATGAGGAGAGGGTATCATTTAAAACAGGGATCAGGGTCTCGTCTATCTCAACGGCGATAACTTTCCTAGCCCGCTCTGCCAGATACTGGGTCATGGTACCGATACCGGGACCTATCTCAAGGACACAGTCATCCTCTCCGACCAGAGCCGCATCAACTATTTTTTCCAGCATACTCTTATCGATCAGAAAGTTCTGACCGAATTTCTTCTTAAAATTGAAATTATATTTGTTTATGATCGCCGCTGTCTGCGACGGTGAACCGAGAGTAGCCATATTTATTCCTGCCTGTCTATTCCATACATCCTGAGCGCATTTTCATAGCATGCACTCTCTATCTCTGATACAGTCTGGCCCCTTAAGGATGCCACTTCCTCTATTACATATTTAATGAGAGAAGAGTCGTTTCTCGTACCTCTAAACGGCTCCGGTGCCAGGTACGGGCAATCCGTCTCCAGTACCAACTTATCAAGAGGTATCATCTGTACAGTCTCCTTTAATTTCTTTGAGTTCTTAAAGGTAACCACACCGCCTACTCCGATATAATATCCCATTTTTATGAGCTCTGCTGCCGTCTCCTTTGCATACGAATAGCAGTGCATCACCCCTTTAACATCCGGATACTTTCGCAGTATCTCCATAGTATCCTCGCAGGCTTCTCTTGAATGGATGATGACGGGCTTTTTAACTCTGGCTGCCATTTTCATCTGCTCTTCAAACCATTTGATCTGTATATCCTTTGACGGTTCATCATAATGATAATCGAGGCCTATCTCACCTACGGCCACCATCTTTGGATCGTTTACGAGGAGATCCTCCATCTCTTTCATTATCCTGTCCCCGTCCTGTTCAAGGGCCATTATACCCTCGGGGTGGAGACCAACCGATCCGTATATGAAATCATACTTTTTTGTGAGAGCTTTTATATCCTCCATGGAATCCCAGGTAGCGCATACATCTACCACCATTCCCACGTTTTTATCACGGAGGGATTCTATCAGCTCGAACCTGTCTTCATCATATCTGTCATCGTCATAATGGGTATGTGTATCAAAAATCATCTCTTTTTCTCTTTCTTTATTTATACTTAAATATTATAATCTGAAAATTTTTAAAAAAAGTAGTTGCACAATCAATTGCATTGTGTTATAGTAACATTTGTTCGCGGTAAGCACCGCTAGCTCAGCTGGTAGAGCACCTGACTCTTAATCAGGGTGTCCAGGGTTCGAGCCCCTGGCGGTGCACTCAAAGTTCGGTTCAAATGGATTTCCATTCGGGTCGGACTTTTTTTGTACCCTTTTTATTTTCCCTTAAGCTTCTTTGATATCTGCTTCAGTTTATATATGAAGAAAAACCATCCCGTATTCTTTAGCTGCAGGTCTATCAGATCCCTCTCATATTTGTTTACTTCTTTAATATAGTAGGGATTGTTCCTGAAATCAGGAAACAGGTTCATCATCTCCCTGCCGAGATTCTCCGCAAATGATATTTCCTTTTTCATATTGCCCTGCATATATGTAAAGAGGGTATTGCGGTAAAACATGTTAGCAAACTGATACTCAATGGCATCCCTGTACTCAGTGAGAGACCCGTTTTCCTTTGAATGAGTATACATGATCCGCATGGCCTCCATGCGCTCCTCGCATTTTTCCTTTGTGATGCTGTGAGTCGTGGAGCTGCCGTGCTGATAATAGAAATAGTCAGCCTCGGGGATAAACTCAAAATGCTTTATCCTCATGACGATATCTGTCATCGTCGCATTGTCTTCATACGAGATATGTTCCGGAAATGCAAAAGGCCTGTCAAAAAATACCTCTCTTGCGTATATCTTCGTGACAAGTGGACCCGGCTTAAGTAAAAACCTCTCTCTCGTCTCATGATCTAATATGCCTGTCTGGCCGGAATTATTGCACTCGGCCTTTACCCCCGGTGTCATGGTATGCTCACTGACAAGGCTCATGTCGACGCCTACAGCATCTGCTCCTGTCTCCATGGCGAGGTTAAACATCTTTTCATAAGCATCCTCTTTCATCCAGTCATCGGAATCCATAAATCCGATAAACCTGCCGCCGGCTTCCTTTAGGCCCAGGTTCTTGGCACCACCCTGCCGCCTGTTTTCGGGAGAAGCGATGACCCTGACCCTGCCGGGATACCTTTTCTCATAATCTTTAAGGATATCAAGGGAATTGTCCGTGGATTTATCGTCTACGGCGATTATCTCCATATTTCTCATGGTCTGATTAATCAGGGAATCAAGGCTGTAATTTAATTTTCCGTCTCCTGCCATATTGTAGACAGGTACTATAACACTCAGATCAATCATTTTTTCTGTAAATAAACAGGGCCGCTTATCGGTTAATTGTTCCCGATTTATGTTAACTATTCCGTATTATGATAACAAAGACACGGATTTTAATCAACAAAAGCCCTTTATTTAAAAGGCTTCCCGGCTAAAAGAACGAAAACACAAAAAATTCACATATTTTGTTAGCACTCTTTCTTGACGAGTGCTAACAATCGTGATATAACATAATCATCAGGAGGGAAACAAAGAAATTTCCCCGGTGACATTATCAATTATAAATGAAGATAAAGATTGGAGGAATGACTTATGATGACAATGCCCAGTATTTTCAATGACAATTTATTTGACTTTTTTGATGATTTTGCACCGAGCTTACCTTACACAAAGAGCTCTGCCAATCAGACAGGCATCATGAAGACCGATATCAGCGAAGATGATAACGGCTATGAGATCAAGATCGACCTCCCGGGATATGCCAAGGAAAATATCTCTGCAGAGCTTAAGGACGGCTACATGACCATCAAGGCTTCCCAGAATGAAAATAAAGAGGGGAAGGACAAATCCGGCAAGGTGATACGGCGCGAGCGTTACACCGGTTCATGCAGCAGGTCCTTCTATGTTGGTGAGGATGTTACACAGGAGGATATCAAGGCAAAATTTGAAAACGGTGTCCTGACAATGTGCGTACCTAAAAAGGATCCGACACCAAAGGTTGAGGAATCAAAATATATCGCTATTGAGGGATAATTAAAATCCTTCACATAAATTTTTACTCCCTATTTCCCTTATAAATACCCTCCTCGCCGGACGAGCCGGTGGGGAGGGTATTTCGATTGTTTTGTTTTCGTAAAAATAACCCACCCCACGCTAAGGGTCTGTTCCGCGCCCCAATGCGTGGGATGGGTTATTTTTACTGAACTACAATGTTATCGGAAGTTGTATCATTATCTGAAATACTTTCCTCGGCCGGCGCCATATCTTCATAAGGAGTATATAGAAGAGTCACACCCAGACTGTTGTCGATCTCGTATACCATGTTTGAATCAGGGAATCTCGCACAGAGAGAGAGACCGTCAAGTGTACCTACATCCAGGGCAAATGTACCGCCGTCATATTCTACAGTGATCGTAAAATACGGCCTGTCCAGATTGTAATTATACAGATCAAGAGAATCTGCGTAGTAATCCTTACAGCTTAAAAACTTAAGGTCAGTTACATTTGACATAAATGTGGTGGCTTTTGCCGAGTCGAGGGGCTTGTATTCACCGTCTACATTCATATACCAGTCATATGTACTGTCTGCAAATTCGGGGAGCTCTGACTTATTCAGGATCTCAACGTCCGCATTTTCACCCCGGACTGTAAAGGACTTTATACCGGTCATATCGGGTATCTCTTCCATCTGTACCAGATCGGACCATGAAACCGCAAATGTATTGTAAACACCTGATCCGACCAGGCATACCCTGCCGTCCCCTGATGTCATGTAGTACTCTTCTGACATCGCAGACTTGTTGCCAAATGAGAGGGTATATGCTCCGTCATTAAACGATACCGTAAGGGCGGGAGCTGACAGTCCGTACTCTGACATATCTGCAGGCGTATCGATGATCTTTTCGCTCTTTATATCAGAAGCTGCCTGAAGCATTGCTTCCACCATTGATATGTTAAGAGGGAAATTGACATCATCCGTATTGCTCCATGTCTCCCCTGATTTAGCCAGGTTTGTGGTCTCTTTGCTGTACTCTGTATTTAAATCTATCTTAATTGAGATGATCTCATTGCTGCTTATGGAAAAATATGTCTCCCCGGCTGCAGCTGTTTCTCCGGTGATAAGCTGCGAAGCATCAGCAGCATTTTTTGATTTAACAAATAACAATGCAATCACTGCAAGGAGCAGCACGCTTCCCAGTATCAGCAGTTTGTTTATCCTGTTCATTACCTGCGTCTCCTTTTAACTGTGATGACTATACCGAGTGCAAGGAACAGAACAGGTATGAGACCGATCATTACTATCTTGAGGAGTCCGCCTGCTTTCTCGCTGACTGTCAGATACTCGCTCTCAAGCGCTTTTGCATGGATCGTGTAATCGCCCATACCGTTTTCTCCGGCGCTCATCCACTCTATTGTATTTAAGAAGAAATCTTCATTTCCGCCTGATACCATCTGGTTGGCACTCTCATCGAGAATCGTTGATGTACCGATGACCATCATCTTTGATGACTGAAGATCGTTTGTGACAGCTACGGCCAGTGTGATCGCACCTGTCTCGTCACCGTCCTCATACTCTAGTGTAAGGGCTTCCGGATCTTTGATATATCCGTGTACAGATGATGTTAAAAGTGGTGTGACAGTCACGCCCTCAGGCAGTGTCTCATCTATACCGATACCCTGGGCAAGAGCCAGCAGTACATAATATCCGTTATCCGCGATTACGGATGTGATATCATGGGATGCAAGCTCCGGCAGGAGATAGTATGGTGTACCAAATGCATAATGAGATGAATCTCCGTCACATACAAAACCGGTCTTTAAATAAATACCGTATGATGCGATGAGACTCTCTAAATTTGTGAGCTTTTCTCCGTTCTGAACCACATCTGTTAAAAGGATGATGTTTCCTCCGTTATTCATATACTCTGTGAGCATATCCTTTTCATTTTCAGAGATATCGCTAAGGGGCGAATCTATGAGGATAATATCCGCATCTTCCGGAACAGCCTCCATTGTGATGAGGGATATCTCCTCAAAATCAATATTCTGCTTTGAGATGGAATCCTTAAATGAGTCAGCTACCGTCACCTCTCCGTGACCTGTGAGGGCATACATCTTGGGCAGAACATCCTTGTTGCAGAAATCGACTGCTGCCGTGATCTGACTCTCACCGTCAAATCCTGTAGGAGTAGGCTCCTGACCGTAATAGTAGTAGTAATACATATCTTCCTCATCGTATGTATAAAGGTCGTTGCCATCGATGAAACGGTATCTGTCACCTTTCTTTACGAGGATACTGTTGTCTGTGTAGCTCTGGGCATACTCCTGTACAAATCCGGGGTTGATATCCGGGTCTTTTTTGATGAGCTTCAGATGCTCACTTAAATCGTCGTAATTATTAAGAAGATTCTCGACTACCGGATCCTCAAATCCTGTTCTGACTATCCAGTAGACCTCCACATCCTCTGTTAATCCGCCGATGATCATCTTAGTCTCATCGCTGATGCTGTAGAGACTGTTTGATGTCATATCCAGCTGGGTAAATTTAACAGGCATTGATCCCACCAGGATATTTATCACTACCGCAATGGCTATTACGATTACCGATGCCAGTATACTGTAGCTGCCTGCCTTAAAATATTTTGTCTTTAAAGAATCGGTGATTTTCTTTTTATTATCTGCCATGATTAACTCCACCTCCTCTTCTCAAGTGACTGAACCGTGAGGAACAGGCACACTCCTATGATACTGAGGAAATATACGATACCTGTAATATCAAACACACCCTGTACGAATGTGTAGAATCTCTCAAATATAGAGAGTTTGTTCATAATTGAAGGGAAGAGTCCCTCAAACGAACTTCTCCTGATCGTGAAAAATGCGACGATCGCTGCCTCCAGTACTACTCCGACT
>ODAI014493872.1_pt1 | contig 12842 bp, 10 predicted proteins | sample 1539321 | NCBI WGS metagenome assembly ODAI01 (sample SAMN02144231, study PRJEB22623) | gut metagenome | biome: sheep rumen | host: Ovis aries | place: New Zealand | reverse complement strand
GATAGCAGGGAGAATGCAACGGCTGAGTTCAGCATGGCCGGGAAAGACGGCGTGAAGCTGGATCTGATCGTGGACGCGGATTATGTGGACGATGACCAGGGGGATGTGAAGTGCATCCTTTCCATGAGGAGAAAAAACAGGTAAGGTACGGCGAGGCTTTCTGACGCGGATATCGGAAAACCAGACAAGCAATATGCGTAGATTCATTCGTGACTGGTCCTAAGGCGTTTCGCACCGGCCGAAGGATTCTTCCTGTCAGGGACCATGGGATGTAAAAGATGAATATGAGCCGGGAAGAAGAAGCTCTTCCCGGCTTTGTGATGCATGGCAATTCCTGATACAGGGTAATTCCTGATGTATGGCAATTCCTGATGCATGGTGTTTGCTGATCCCGGTATTTCCTGATTCCCTGGAATGGGGTTGATTCCCTGGAATGGGGTTGATTCCCGGGATGGTGTGGCTTCAGACAGGCTGCTGACCGCTTTTACGCATTTGGGAAATACCAGTTGAGATCCACATAGGTTTTGATCCCGTCCACTTTGCCGGTATGGCTGAACTGCCATATGTCGCAGGGATCCTCATAGTGAAGGTTTTTGCTGTGATCAGCGACCCAGGATACATAACCGCTGTCTGAGACGACTTCTTCTGACAGGTAGGGGTTGACAAAGGATGTGGAGGTATACCAGCCTGGCGTGTAACCGGCTTCATCAGCCATCTCGCAGAAGGTCTCTACCAACATGGAGCAGAATTCCTTTCCTTTGTTGAACTGGGAATAGGATTCGATGTCCACAAACACCGGGAAGTCAAAGGTTTTCCCTTCGATGGTATCCAGGCAAAGCTCTGCCTGGGAGATGACGGCCTTTTTCGACGTGGCCGTTACGAACCAGTAGCAGCCGACCATCAGCCCGTTCTTTTTTGCGAGCTTATAATTTCTCTCAAACAGGGTATCCGGTTCGTTTCCATGGCCGGCCCGGATGATCACAAACCGGATGCCGTCCTGTTTGACCTTCCTGAAATTGATCTTTCCCTGCCAGGCGGAGACATCGATCCCCTTCATCGCGCCGTCCGTATCGACATTGTCCAGAGAACGGACGGTTACCTTGCATTGCCAGGTCTTTCCGGAAGCGGAAGCGACGACGGTGCAGCTTCCTTCCTTGTGTCCCGTCACAACACCGTCTTCATCAACGGAAGCGACAGAGGGCTTTTTGGACTTCCATTTCACGGAATCATCGACTCCGGTCAGCCTCAGCTTGTCACTGCCGCCGGTGAACACCTCCAGGGTGGTATGGTTCAGCTTCGCGGCATGGGCGACATGCCCCTTCAGGAACAGGATGGAAAACGCCGCAAGCAGGGCGTATAACAATAACAGGAACGATCGTTTTTTGCTGATTTGTCCGAACATGGGAAACTCTCCTTCTATCATTTTTAGCATTTCCTGAAATCATACCATATTCCGGGAAGCGGGTACAGATTTTTTGGCCGCTGCGCTGGTGGGGTGTGGCTTGTAACGTGCATGCTGAAAAGTGCAGGTTACTTGAATACAGACTGTCATTATGCTATCGTGTGATTGGCAAGACGACAAAAGCTTCTGCATTTACCCTGAAAGGAAGGGATACGATGGCAAGAAAACTATCGATTGGAATCCAGAGCTTTGAAAAAATCAGAACAGATCATTTTTTATATGTAGATAAAACGGAATATATATATCAGCTGGTTCATGACAATGTTCCTTATTTCCTGAGCAGGCCGAGAAGATTCGGGAAGAGTCTTCTCCTCTCTGCGATGAAGGCTTACTGGGAGGGCAAGAAAGAACTGTTTGCCGGCCTGGCGATCGAGAAACTGGAAGAGGACAATCCGGATGCCTGGAAATCATATCCTGTCTTTTACTTTGATTTGAATGGAGCCAATTATCAGAAACAGGGCGCTTTGGAAGAGGCACTGAATGCTCAGCTGAAAAGATGGGAAAAAGTTTACGGCCTGAATGAGGTGAAGGATCCTCTTAGTGAGCGCTTCCAGAATCTGTTGATTACAGCAAACGAGAAAACCGGCCTGCGCTGCGTGATCCTTGTGGATGAATATGATAAGCCGCTGCTGGATGTTCTTGAAAACAAGGAACTGCAGGACCATAATAAAGGTGTTTTCAAGGGTTTTTTCAGCACATTGAAGAGCTTTGATGAGTATATTCAATTCATTTTTATTACCGGGGTGTCGAAGTTTCACAAGGTGAGCATCTTCAGCGATCTGAATCAGCTAAAAGATATTTCACTTACGAAAAAATATGCCCGGCTTTGCGGAATCACAGACGATGAACTGCGGATGTATTTTGAGCAGGAGATAAATGCACTGGCGGATGAACAGGAATTGACATATGAGGATTGTCTGAAGAAACTAAAAAAGATATATGATGGATATCATTTCCATCCGTCGGGCAGCGGGGTTTACAATCCATACAGCCTGCTGAATGCATTCTCGGACGGGGAATTCGGTTCCTACTGGTTTGAAACCGGAACACCGGCTTTTTTGATCCACCGGCTGCGAAAAGACCAGTTTGATGTCCGGAGCTTTACAGACAGGACCTTGTACGCGGATGAGGCAATCTTAAAGGATTATACCGGGGACAGCCTGGATCCGATCCCGATCCTGTACCAGACAGGATATCTGACGATCGTTGATTATGACAGCAAGCGAAGGCGGTACACTTTGGGTTTTCCGAATGAAGAGGTACAGTATGGATTTCTCCAGTGTCTGGTTCCGTCCTATGTGCCGGCGGCTACAGCAGGCAACAAGCTGGACATCTTTACATTGGATGAGTATATAGAGAACGGGAATCTGGATCGGATCAGGGATGTACTGACAGGATTGTTTGCCAATATCACTTATACCCTAGAATCAGATCCGTTTGAGCATTACTTTCAGGCAGTCATCTACCTGGTGTTCACGCTGCTTGGAAAGTTCTGCCAGTGTGAGATGCATACTTACACAGGACGGATTGACTGCAGGGTTCAGACGAGAGATTACATTTACCTGTTTGAATTAAAACGGGATGAATCAGCACAGGCTGCACTTGAGCAGATCGACAGCAAGGACTATGCGCTCCCGTTTACGGCAGATTCCAGAAAGCTGTATAAGATTGGCGTATCTTTTGATTCCGTCTCCAGAAGGCTGACAGACTGGGCGGTTGCGGAATAATGGGATGAACGGATCCTAAGAATCCGGGGGATGTATGAAGGGGGATATTTGCGATGAAAAAGGGATTCATTCCTCTGCTGTTATCTTTTGTGATCGGGGCTTTCGCGCTGTATAATCTGCTTCGGGGACGCTTCCACTTTGTGTATCTTCCGATGCGTGTCGAGTTATTCGGCTCCATGCTGGAAATGCCCAGGCTCACGATGCCTCCGAATGTGATCATGATTACTTTGGGTGTGGCTGTGAATCTCTTTGCCATGATCTTTGTGATGCCGTCGTTGGCAGTGGGAGCCGCGGTTTTTTATGGCATGTCCATCGGTCTCGCCCCGGAATCTTATCCGTATGTCATTCTTGAGCTGGCACTGTGCCTTTTCGCCGCCATGCGGATGAAAGTAAGAAGCGGCGGAATGAAGAGAGATCCGATGGAACCGGAACATATTCATTATACGGACGGCATGAATTCAGCCGGAGAAAATCTGTCCGGTGGGAAACGTGATTCCAGTTCAGGCGGCAGTTCCTGGTTTGTGTTGAAGAGCGACGATGACCTCGGACGCGCACGCCTTGGAGGAACAATTCCAGCTGCGTCAGCCCCGCTCTCCCAAAGCGCCGGTGCCGGAACAAAGGACAAAGGAACCAGAAACAAAAGCGCAAAGAATGCAGCAGGTCAGGGGTACCGGATCGGACAGGCAGTCACGATCAACGGACAGGCAGCACCGGCGCAGAGAAAGAAAAACTCAAATGGCCTGGTCGCGCTCCTTGTGATCGCGGCAATCGCAATCGGAGCCGTATCCGCGCTGGTTCCGAACCCATTCAAAAAACACGCTACGGACCTCACCGGCAGCTGGCAGATGAAACAGGCGACAGAAGGCAGCACCAGCATGAACGCACAGATCGACGGGGACACGATCAAGGTATACTGGCAGACCCAGGACAATCAATCGATCCCCTACTGGGCAGGAACCTATACACCGCCGGAAGATGACACACTCCCCTATACCTGGGTCTCAGAGAATACGATGGGCCAGGACTCAGGCTCCGCCTTCGCCGCCAAAGACAGCACCAAGACCTTTCTCTACGACGGCGACGCCCTGCGGTTTTCCGTATCCGACATCGGGTCGGTGAAGATGTCGGTGTCCCTCTATCGTTGATCATTCACAGGCCCGCCCGGCCGGGCGGTGAACTGTAACACTGGGAGGGCTTACAACTGTTTTTTCATTCTGGCAGTTTCATTTGCGCAAGAGGTTGTGCTATAATGTTGAACAAGTGCTGATCCAGTGCACTGAGTTGAAACCAGAACTGTGCGGGTGGAAGAGCAGAGGAGAGAGAGCTTTGGACTGGAATCCACAGGTAACGAATATTCATGATTTGAAAATCAGTGGTTTTGTTCCGCATACGGATGTCACAAAGGACGGCATCCTGTTCTCTGTTGTTGTTCCCGAAGGCAGCAAGGCGAGTCTTCTTCTGTATGAGAAGGGGTCGGAGCGGGTGAAGTGTGAGATCCCGTTTTCCGATGAGCCAAGCCTTGGAAGGGTGTACGCAATGCTGGTCTCCGGCGTCCCCGCTGACAGACTGGAATATAATTACCGGATCGGGGGGAAGGTTGTCACAGACCCGTCGGCGCAGATCATTTCCGGGCTGAACCGGTATGGGGAACTGTCCTGCCGCAGGGAGCATCAGATCAGAGGCGCATTTTTGAACCGTGCCTTTGACTGGGGAGAGAATGAGAAACGGCTTCGCATCCCGTACAGCGAGTCCGTTTTCTATGAACTGCATGTGAGGGGATTTACGAAAAGCCGCACCTGCAAAGTGAAAAACCGCGGGACGTTTCTCGGTGTGACACAGAAGATCCCCTACCTTAAGGAGCTGGGCGTCACGGCGATAGTCCTGCTTCCGTGTTATGAATTCGATGAGGTCATGCCGGATACGTCACGTACCGGCTGGCGTCCGGAGGGCCTCAGGGAGCTGGTCGCGGGGGCATCCCTTCCGCAGTCGGCGCTGGAAGCGCTTCCGGAGGGGACGGTAGTGAAGACGGAGGACGCACAGGACGGGGGTTACCGGATCAATTACTGGGGATTTGGCCCCGGCTGGCTGTTCGCGCCGAAGCGTTCCTATTGCGCGACTGATTCGCCGGCGGATGAATTCCGCACGATGGTGAAGCTGCTCCATGAAGCGGGCATTGAGGTGATCATGGAGATGAGCTGCCCGGAGGGAACGGATCCTGCCTATATGCAGGCATGCCTTCTGTGGTGGAGGGAGATCTACCATGTAGACGGTTTCCTGATGCTGGCTTCGCAGGACGACGTGAATGCAGTTGCGAAGAGCCCGGCTTTGAGTGATGTCAAGCTGATCTCGGATTATTTTGATACATCACGCATGTATCCGAAGGGGCGGCCGTACCAGTTCAGGAACCTTGCGGAGTATAACGTAGGATTCCGCTATGATGCGAGGCGGTTCCTGAAGGGAGATTCCGACTGTCTGCAGTCATTTGTCTCCAGATGCCGTTACAATCCTAAGGATGCAGGCGTTGTGAACGCGATTGCCGGACATGACGGGTTTACGTTGTTTGACCTGGTCTCTTATAATGATAAGCATAATGATGCCAACGGTGAGAACAACCGGGACGGAGCATTGAATGAGTTTTCCTGGAACTGCGGTGTGGAGGGCGCATCGAGGAAGCGTGAGATTATGCGCCTTCGCATGAAGCAGATGAAAAACGCGCTTGCGATGGTGATGTTTGCGCAGGGGACGCCGATGATCTGTGCCGGGGACGAGATGCTCAACAGCCAGCAGGGGAATACCAATCCGTACTGTATTGACAGTGAAGTGAGCTGGGTACAGTGGTCCGGGACGAAGGATGCGGTTTCGCTGCACGATTATGTGAAGGAACTGATCATGTTCCGCAGGACGCATCCACTGCTTCACCAGAAGGTTGAGCTGACCGGGTCGAGCCTTGGCGGGTTCTTCCCTGATTTCTCATGCCACGGTTCCAATGCGTGGTTTGCTTCCTTTGACCAGCAGGAGCGAAGCGTCGGCATGATGTACTGCTCGCAGGATCCGGACAGGGAGGCAGTTTACCAGAAGGAGACGAAGCTTCGGAAGGAAGCGAGGAAGCTGAAGAAGGATTCGGAGGAAGTGAAGTTTCCGACTGGTGAGTCTTACCTGTACGTCGCCTACAACCTTCACTGGGAGAAGCGGCAGCTCGCGCTTCCGTATCTGCCGTCCGGGCGGGAATGGCATGTGGTGATCGACACGTCCATCGACCGTTTCTCTAAAGAAGAAGAGAAGGTCTGCGGATGCGGGCAGGATGAGAAGGAGAAGTGTGTCGATATGCCAGGGCGGTCCATCCGGGTACTGGTCGGGTGAGCACAGTATGTGAAGGGCCGGCTGATGAATCCGGGAAGATCCTTACTGTGTGAATGTTTTTTTCTGTGCTATCGGATGAAAAAGGCAGGCAAGATGCGCAGGTAATAGATCCAGGGATCGTTACCCGGCGGGACATGGGAATAAGATGATAAAGCAGGCGCATATCTGCGTGCCAAAGATCACCGACCTGAAGGTCAGGGATGCAGTGATCAGGGATGCAGTGTTTCGGGAAGCGAATATGGACAGTCAGAAGAAAGATGGATACCGGTCGGATATTTCCGACCGGTTTGAAGGTGTGCCGTCAGATGGCAGGATTACATTCCGAAAGGCATCGGGACATCTGAGGACTGTCCTGCACCATAAATATCTTGTGGCGCAGGGATGTTTTCAGGTGGGGCTGTACTATCAGGGTGTGATGCATGACCTTTCCAAGTTCTCGCCGGAGGAGATTCTGAATGGGTTCCGCTATTACCAGGGTGGGAAGCAGAGCCCGAACAATGGGGAACGGGTCATGAAGGGGTATTCTGCTGCCTGGATGCACCATAAGGGACGCAACAGGCATCATTTTGAATATTGGACAGACTACAGCATTGAAGCGGCCAGGAAGGGAGAGCCTGCGCTGGACCCGGTGCAGATGCCAAGGCGTTATGTGGCAGAGATGCTGATGGACCGGATCGCGGCATCCAAGACCTATATGAAGGAAAATTACACGGATGCTTCGCCGCTGGAATATTACAGGCGCGGCAAGGCCGGGACGCGCATGCATCCCCAGACAGCAAAGGAGCTGGAATTGATGCTGAAGATTCTGGCGAAAAAAGGAGAGCGAAGGTGCTTTCATTTTGTAAAAAACTACTACCTGCGCGGTGGTGAAATCTGAAGGGAGACGAACACGACATGAACAAGGATCACAAGGTACTCTACAGTGGGATGCAGGCGACCGGCAATCTGACGCTTGGGAATTATCTCGGAGCGCTGAAGAACTGGGTCGGGCTGGCGGATGAATATGAATGTTATTACGGCGTCATGGACCTCCATTCGCTGACCGTGCGGCAGAACGCGCCGGAATTCCGCGCCCATGCAAGGGAGCTGATGATGCTCTACATTGCGGCCGGGATCGATCCGGAGAAGAATGTTCTGTACCTGCAGAGCAGCGTCCCATGCCATGCGGAGCTGGCCTGGATCCTCAACTGCTTTACTTACATGGGAGAGCTGCAGCGCATGACGCAGTTCAAGGACAAGGCTGCGAAGCATGCGGATAACGTGAATGCGGGTCTTTTTACTTATCCGGTTCTGATGGCGGCGGATATCCTGCTTTACCAGTCGGACGTGGTTCCCGTAGGGAAAGACCAGCTGCAGCACCTGGAGATCACACGGGATATCGCGCAGCGCTTCAACAGCATTTACGGCGATGTGTTCACCGTACCGGAACCTTATGTCGGGAAGATCGGCGCGCGCATCATGTCCCTGCAGGATCCGTCGAAAAAGATGTCAAAGTCGGATGAGAATCCGAATGCCTCGATCTATCTGATGGATGATCCGGATACGATCCGGAGAAAATGCAAGCGTGCGGTCACGGATTCCGAGGCGACGATCGCCTACCGTGATGAGCAGCCCGGACTGAAGAACCTGTTTGATATCTACTGCGCGTGCATGGACAAGACCCCGGACGATGTGGTGAAGGAATTTGCCGGATGCGGCTATGGGCAGGTAAAGGAAGCGGTGTCGGAAGCTGTGATCGGTGTGCTGAAGCCGCTCCAGGACAGGGTGAAGGAGCTTGCGGTTGACAAGGCATATATCGATAACGTGATGAAGACAAACGCGGAACGGGCGTATTATGCCGCGAACAAGACGCTGCGCAAGGTGAAGAAGAAGGTCGGGCTGACGGACATCCGCTGAACGGGAACGTGCCCGGGCATAACGGTTCAGAATCCGGTTTTGAACAGTTACATCCCGGGCGATGATTCCATCCCGTGTACCTGTGGTTCCTTCGCCTGTGATTCCTTCCGGAGCCTGCCCGCGAGGATGCCGGCCTGCTTCAGGTTTTCAATATAGCTTCTGCCAAGGTCGCTCAGCTCGACCCTGGCTTTTTTAATGTAGCCGATCGTCATCGTGTCATTGCTCTCGAGTGGGACGGCGACGTAGTCCGATCCGTTCAGGTCCTCTGTGATGATGCCGGAGCAGAGGGTGAATGCATTGACACCCTTCATCAGGTTCAGCATGGTAGCCCTGTCGTCTGTCTTGATGATCTTTTTGTACTCGTAGGTGCTCAGGACTTCTTCGGCGAAATAAAAGGAATTGTAATCCCCCTGTTCAAAGGACAGGCATGGATAGGGCTGCAGCTGTTCGATGGAAATGGAAGCGCGGGAGGCGAGGGGATGGCCTTTCCACAGGTATACGGAGATGGAGCAGTCGAACAGGGGATAGAATTCCAGCCCGTATTCGTGGAAGATCTTCGTGAGTGCCTCGCGGTTGAAATCATTCAGGTACAGGACGCCAAGCTCGCTTTTCATGTTGCGCACATGGGTCATGATCGTGTGCGTCTTGGTCTCATGGATCGCGAACTCGTAGTTTTCCAGCCCGAACTCATTGGCCGTCTGGATGAACGCCTTCACGGCAAAGGAGTAATGCTGGGTGGAGACGGAGAACCTGGTTTTGCGGGTCGCCCTGTCGATGAAACGCTCCTCCAGCATGCCGTACTGCGCGATGATCTGCCGGGCATACCCGAGGAATTCCTCTCCATCCTGCGTGATGGAGATCCCGCGGTTTGACCTGAGAAAAAGCGTCAGGCCAAGCTCCTTCTCCAGTTCACGGATTGTGCTTGAAAGAGAAGGCTGTGTGATGAACAGCCGGTGGGCAGCTTCGTTCATGCTGCCGCAGTCGGCAATCGTGATCGCATATCGCATTTGCTGGAGCGTCATAAAAATCTTTCTCCTGCTGTGAAGACAGGACGTGGTCTGTCCTTTGCCGGGAACGGCATGAGCGTACCATACACGGAAGCATTTTTCCATATGTGTATATCAATTTTTGATCAGGAGCGGGGCAAGTAACAAGTCACACCCTGGCCAGGGCGTGACTTGTAACCAGGGCAAAGGTGTGATTTGAAAGTTCAAGACAGAATTCTTTCCCATATGGGTGGAATCTGATATAATCGGGTGCGGAAATGATTTGCTGCCGGGTGGTCTGTGTCCGGCAGGGGAAATTTCGGTATCGCAAATCGCGTATGAAAAATACATAACGAAGCCAGAAAGGGAAATCTATCCATGAGTGAGATCGAGGTCAGACATCTGTCAAAATCATTTACGCAGAAGGATCTGAAGGTAGACGCGCTGAGTGATATCAATATCAATATCGAAAAGGGGGACATCTATGGGATTATCGGGATGTCCGGCGCGGGGAAATCAACGCTTGTGCGCTGCCTGAACTATCTGGAGCGCCCCACGGACGGCCAGGTTATAGTACGGGGCCAGGAGCTGGGATCCCTCAGTGAGAAGGAGCTCCGCCAGGCGCGCATGAAGATCGCGATGATCTTCCAGTCCTTCAACCTGCTGCAGCAGAAAAATACGGTGGACAATATTTCATTTCCGCTGAAGATCCAGGGAATCCCGATGAAGGAGGCAAGAACCAAGGCGAAGGAGCTGCTTCAGACAGTCGGGCTTGCGGATAAGGCAAAGAGCTATCCCAGCCAGCTTTCCGGCGGACAGCAGCAGAGAGTGGCCATCGCAAGGGCGCTTGCCTGTGATCCGGACATCCTTCTGTGCGATGAGGCAACGAGCGCCCTCGACCCGCAGACAACCGACCAGATCCTGGAGCTGATCAAACAGATCAACGAGACCATGGGGATCACAGTGGTGATCATCACGCATCAGATGGCGGTCATCCAGAAGGTCTGCAACCGGGTTGCGATCATTGAAAACGGGCACCTTGTCGAGGAGGGGAAGGTCATTGACATTTTCTCCCATCCTAAGTCACGCGCGGCGAAGGAGCTGATCCTCCGTGACATCCACGGGGAGCCGCATGGGCTGATGGATCCCATCGATGAGATTACGGAGGGGAAGAAGATCCGTATCGTTTTCACTGCGAACTCTGCGTTTGAACCGGTTGTTTCCAACATGATCCTGAAGTTCGGCCAGCCGGTCAATATCCTGAAGGCCAATACCAGGAATGTCGGCGGCGTGGCGAAGGGCGACATGATCCTTCAGCTTCCGGCTGACAGGGAGACGAGGCTTCAGATGGAGGATTACCTCAGGGAGAGAGGACTTGATGTTGAGGAGGTGACAGACTGATGAACAGCCAGACATTCCATCTTTTGATGAATGGACTGTGGGAAACGGTCTACATGACACTGGTGTCCACTTTGCTCGGATACCTGATCGGACTGCCGGTGGGCATTCTTCTGACCGTGACGGACAAGGAGGGGATCCATCCGAATGCCTTTGTGTACCGCATTGTGGACGTGATCATCAATATCATGCGGAGCATCCCGTTTTTGATCCTGCTGATCCTGCTGATCCCGTTCACCAGGTTCCTGGTCGGGAAAAGCTACGGAACCACAGCAACCATTGTCCCCCTGGTGGTGTCCGCGGCACCATACATTGCCCGCATGGTGGAGTCTTCCCTGAAGGAGGTTGACAGCGGCGTGATCGAGGCCGCCCGTTCCATGGGTGCAAGCAATTGGACGATCGTATTCCATGTCCTTCTGGTAGAGGCGAAGACATCCCTGATCGTCGGTGCGACGATCACACTGGGAACGATCCTTGGCTACTCCGCGATGGCAGGAACCGTCGCAGGCGGCGGCCTGGGAGACATCGCGATCCAGTACGGCTACTACCGCTGGAAGACGGATATCATGCTGATCACCGTTGCCCTGCTTGTTATTCTGTTCCAGATCTTCCAGATGATCGGAATGAAGATCGCGAGCGTGCTGGATCACAGGAAGTGAGCAAATGTGTTGTACCCCGCAGTGGGCAATTCAGTGGGTGAGGCTTTTTGTAAAAATGCGGAAAACTGTAAACGGTTATAGAGCGAACCTATAACAGATTATAGTTTTCCTGTATTATCCATTTTCCGGGTGGTGTGTTATCATCGTTCCCATGAAAAAGTTTCATCATGATAAGTGATCAATGGAGGAGGTTAGATTATGAAGAAACAGGTTATTTCAGCTATCGTTACAGGTGCTTTTGTCCTTGGCGCGCTTCCGGTGAGCGTTTTCGCGGATGACCTTGAGACGATCACTGTTGCGGCGACGGCTGCTCCGCATGCTGAGATCCTTGAAGAGGCAAAGCCGCTTCTGGAGGAGAAGGGATATGAGCTGGATATCCAGGTCTTCGCGGATTATGTTCTTCCGAATGATGTAGTGGATTCCGGTGAGATGGATGCGAACTATTTCCAGCACATCAATTACCTGAATTCCTTCAATGAGGAGCAGGGAACCCATCTGGTCGATGCGGGCGAGATCCACTATGAGCCGTTCGGCATCTATGCCGGCCAGAAGGAATCCCTGGATGAGGTTGAGGACGGGGATACGGTTGCGGTTCCGAATGATACCACCAACGAGGCAAGGGCGCTCCTTCTGCTGGAGGCACAGGGCTGGATTACTTTGGATCCGGAAGCAGGCATCACTGCGACGCCGGAGGATATCACGGACAATCCCTACAACCTGGAGATCGAGGCATTTGAGGCGGCGCAGGTTGCGCGTCATATCGATGAGGTTTCCTATGCGGTCCTGAACGGGAACTATGCCCTTGAGGCCGGCCTGAATGCGGGAACCGATGCCCTTGCGGTTGAGACCGCTGATTCCGATGCGATCCAGCAGTATGTGAACGTGATCGCGGTCAAGGAAGGCAATGAGGATGATCCGAAGATCCAGGCGCTTGTTGAGGTTCTCAAGAGCGATGAGATCAAGGAATTCATCAACGAAAAATATGAAGGCGCTGTCGTTCCCTTTGAGGGCGAGGTCGCCGTGGCTGAGACTGAGGTTGAGACAGAGGCGGAGTGAGAAGCTGTAACCGGATTCACTGGGCAGATTGCGCCGGATGATTCTTCGAGACTGCCGGCCGGAATAAGGGCGCGTAGTAAGTGATCAGCTACAGTCCTTGATCAGATGGGAGATAAAAGAGGGAGAAGGCGGGATGCGCTTCTCCCTCTTTTCATGAAAGAATCATAACCGTTCAGAACAGATATAAAGAATAATTTTAACTGTTCAGTACAGTCACTTGCGGAACGTTACAAGTCACACCCCCGCCAGCGTAACTGCCCACTTCCCGGCTGGTCAGGCTATGGATTGCGTCGGAGGG
>ODAI011623215.1_pt1 | contig 12842 bp, 8 predicted proteins | sample 1539321 | NCBI WGS metagenome assembly ODAI01 (sample SAMN02144231, study PRJEB22623) | gut metagenome | biome: sheep rumen | host: Ovis aries | place: New Zealand | reverse complement strand
GTTCAACCTGCCCTATTGCACACAAGGCCTGGCGGTAATGGACATCTTTTTTGCGGGCCCATTCGTTTGTTGTGGAAACGCCGGCAACCTGTGCTCCAGAGGAAACAACAACAATTTCCTTTCCCTGTTTAATTAGGTTTGCGCACTGTTGAGCAAAGCTGGCCATAAAATCTGTGTTTTGAGTTCCATCTTCTTTTGCCAGTGTATTTGATCCAATTTTAATAACAATTTTTCTTGCTGATTTAAAAACTTCTGCGATTTCTTCGTTCATAATATTGCATTATAGAATAGAATAATACTTTTGTCACTTGAAGCTGTATTTTGTTATTTAATGTGTTTGAAAATAAAGTAGGTTTAAATCGAATAGACATATTTATATTAGATTATTATTTTTTTGATTAAAAACTTATTATTTTTTTTAAGTTAAAGGTTTAATAAGAAAAGATTTTTCTTGCAAAAATTAGCTAGTGGACTTATCATTTAGTTAATAACTTAAAAAAACCTACGTTTTTTTAGGAAAAAACTAACTTAAAAAAGTTCTTAGGAGGAACAAAATGAAAAAACTATTATTGGCTTTGGGAGTAATTGCAGCACTCTCATTAATTTTTGTTGGATGCGGTGAACCAAAAGATGAAACACCAGCAGAAGAAACTTCAAAAGAGTGTGTAATTTTTGATCCAGCATCTTATACAGGTGATAAAGGAACTGTAGAAGAAGTTGATGGTGAAAAATATCTGAAGATTACTGTTGATGGATATAATACTTCTATTGCTATTAATCCAGGAGTAGATTTAAAAGGCAAAACAACATTTAAATGTAAAATGTATGGTGCTGAAGCAAATGCTAAGGCTCAGTACATTGTAAAACTTGGTGATAAAGATAATGCAGACATTTCATCAATTACTATGAATCCAGTTGTAGCAACTGCAACAGAGACTTCTGCAGGTGTGGCTGTAAAAACTGATTGGAATAAAGTAAGTTCAACTATGCTTTGTGAAGTTGTTCAGCCAATGGTTCAGAGTACAGAAGATTATTCTGCTATGTCTAATGTTGTTGTTTACATTGGAAAAATTATTGCTGAATAATTAATATCTTTCAAAGAATTAATCCGCCGTAGAATGTTTTTACGGCGGATTTTTTTTAACTCATTTTAATTATGATTTCTTATACGAAAACCACCCATACAAGAAATTCCAAAGCTTAAATGGTTATACCATTCCCAGTTGGCTTCCTGTTGATATTCAATTTGAGGTCCAAGGCCAAAAAAGAAACCGCTTTTGTTTTTTTCAGGCATTAAGGTAAAATAAGGTGTTAAATCGGCAAACATATAATAATTAATAAATTTAATGAAGGTAATTCCGGCACCTAATCGAGAGAAAACAAAAATTTCGCAGGCAGGCCACTTTTCTTCATTAAATGAATAAGAAACAGCGCTATTTAAGCTTAGACTTACACCAGGAAAATTATAATTGGAAGTGTTGACCGATGAACCTCCACCAATATAGAAATTCCAGTGTTCAGGATGAGGCAGAGAAAATAAAATTGAGCTTCCGAGTGTTAATGTTGGATAGCTTATATCCTGCCATTCTGGAATATTATAAGAATGGTATTCGCTAGTACGTACAAAAGGTGAAAGACAAGAATCACCTAAAAAAATTACATCAGCAAAGGAAAAAATAGTGAAAAAAGCAGAAAGAACGCTTATACAAAAAAGTTTTTTCATTATTGTAAATCCTCCAAAAATTGTTTTTTAGAAAGAGAAAAAGCTTCTTTTAGTTCAAGATTTTCCAAATCAAGATAAGAAATTTCTTTTTCTTTATTATCAGTTTTTAGATATATTTTGGAATTAATCTGTTTTATTGGTCTAAAAAAGCCTTCGTAGCTTTTGACTTTTTTAAAATCAGGATTATTAATATTTGTTAGGAAAATGTTTAAATTATTATCGCCAATATTTAAGGAATAAAATTTTCCATCATAATAGTATTTATAGCCGTTACGAATTTCTGAATCATTATTAATTGTGATTGTAAGAGGTGGCTGCAGTGGATTATTTAAATCATAAATCAGAAGTTTTTTATAATCCCAATTGTTAATTTCATCCCACCAATATTTATAATAGGTAAAAAACGCATAATTGTCAGATACATTAATCAGGTCGTAGCTGTTTTCTTCGTAGTCGCCAAAAGAAAGCAAGGTGATTAAAGCTTTTCCATCCTCTGAAATTGTTTTTAAATATCTTGTTTTTCCTTCAGTATAAATGATGTATAAGTTATCTAAAAAGGTAAATGAAGCGTATTCAGAATCCGATGTGAAAGAAATGCTTGAATCTTCCAGCGTTTTTGTGTTGCGTAAAGAAAGTGTGTAATCGCATTTTATTAAAGTGTTGCCGTCTGATTCATAAGAGAAATCTTCTTTGATATTGATATTAAATAGATTTGTTGTATTGTGCAAATAATTATAGTTAGAAGTCTTTGGGATTGTTTTTTCAATTTTTCCGGTAGAAGAATTCAGGCGAACAAGGCGGTTAATTCCATAATTTTGGGAATCTCTTTTTCCATCATAAAATTCTCGGGAATAATAAAGACCATTTGCTGTTGGCATGCAGTAATTTGTAGAAAGATTATAATTGCGACCTTCTGAAAAAGCCCAGTCAAAAAGACTGTTGCTGGAAGTATCGTAAACAGCATAAATAAAGCCTACAGTTTCTGTAATTGGAAAATCGCTGGTCTCCTTTCCAAATAAGTATAAATTTTTATCTACAGAAATTGTAAATACCAATGGATTTTCTAAGTGTGCAAAGCTTTTCATTTCTGTTTTTGAAGAAAGAAGATTAACTTCTTCCTGATTAACTTCTGTAAAAAGTCTGCATGAGGAATTTACAAAAGCTACAGTAATAAGAGCAATGGCACAAACGAGACAAAAAATATTTTTTTCGATAGATGAGTTCATGCCTAGAATAATAGGTGAGTTTTTTTGACTTGTAAATGTTTTGAAAGCAGAAATAACCATGGTTACTAAAAAAGAACCAAGGTTCGCGCTGGAAAAAGGCTGTTTTAGAGTTTTTTATCTGATTTGACCTTCGCCATCAATCAGATATTTTGTTGTAGTCAGGGCTTTTATTCCCATTGGGCCGCGTGCATGCAATTTTTGCGTACTAATTCCAAGCTCGGCGCCAAAGCCAAATTCGCCGCCGTCGGTAAATCTTGTGCTGGCGTTCACATAAACGCAGGCCGCATCTACACGACTCTGGAAAAGTCGGGCGGCGGCTCTACTTTCTGTGATTATGCTTTCGCTGTGTTTTGTATTATGAGTGTTTATATAGTTAATAGCTTCGTCAATGCTGTCGACAGTTTTTATACAGCATTCGTAATCCAGATACTCATTTCCAAAGTCTTCTTCTGTGGCGGCTAAGGTCTTTTTAAGGTAAGGCAGCGCGCGAGAGTCCGCATGAAGCTTTACGCGACCTGCAAACTTTTCTTCAAGCTTTGGCAAAAAGTCGGCAATTATAGCGCTGTTCACTACAATACATTCAATGGCGTTACAAACGCTTGGTCTTTGAATTTTAGCATTTTCGGCAATGCGGCAAGCCATTTCCAAGTCTGCATCCTTGTGAACGTAGAGATGGCATACGCCGCTTCCTGTTTCTATTACAGGAACCTTTGCATTTCGAACTACGTTTTGAATCAGCTTTTTTCCGCCTCTTGGAAGGACTACATCTATAAGTCCAACGGCATTCAAAATTTGGTCTACATCGCTGTGATCGCCTTCTTTTACATCAACCAGCTCTATACACTGTGGAATTCCACATTCCTTCAAAGCTTCTTTTATAATCCTTACAATTTCTTTATTTGAATTATAAGCAGAAGCTGAGCCTCTTAGTAAAATTGCATTTCCGCTTTTGTAGGCAAGGCAGAAAGCGTCTACCGTAACGTTAGGACGGCTTTCGTAAATTATAGAAACAACTCCAAGCGGAACACGAACCTGTCTGATGTTTAGTCCATTTGGGGTAGTCCAGCCGGCAGTTTCTTCGCCAATTGGGTCGTTACCAGAGATAACAATCTGCATGCTTTCTATAATTCCGTCAATTCGTTTGTCGTTTAGGGTAAGACGGTCAATTAAAGATTCAGACATTCCAGAAGAACGTCCATTATTAATATCTATTTGATTTGCTTTTAAGATAGAAGAACGATTTGTATCTAGAGCTTTTGCAACGGCAAGAAGTGACGCATTCTTTTCAGAAGCGTTTTGCAGGGCAAGCTTTTCACTCCCCTCACGTAAAGATTTGCAGAGTGAATTTAAGTCCATAAGCTACCCTCTTAGTAATTTGCCAGGAAGTACATTCCCATCATCATAGCAAGACGGAATTTTTCTTCTGACCAGTCAGCTTCTTTTGGAAGATTAGAAATATACCACCAGAAAATTCCAAATTCAGGATCGATTCTTAAGGAATATTCGGCAAAATCATCTAATTCTGGATCTTGTCCAAACATTAAAAATACGGCCTGATTAATAATCTGAAGGAAATGAGGGTAATCATCCTTCCAGGTCTTTTTTGTGCGGAATTCATTAAGCTGATAAAGAAGCTGATCCTTAAGTGCGATATCTGATTTTTCTACCCAAATTTTTTGAATTAAAAGAGTAAGATTATTCTTAAAGCTAGAAACCAGTTTTTCAGAAGCAGCTTCGTCGATTTTTGAAAAATCCTTGTCGGCTCCAAATGCAATTGCAATTAAATCTGCAGAAGACTCAAAGTCAGTGGATTTGTCTAAAAAGGCAGGAAGTGCATTTATGGTTTTAGTATCTAAAAAATCAGAAAGGATATCGGCTTCTTTTGTCATATTCCAGATATTATAATTTTTAACAAAAAGTTTCAATAAACTTTCATTAATCTAAAAAAAAAGTGCTTTTTGAAAATTTGTATGTTAAAATATTTGGGGATATTTAGGGGGGATTTTCTTGAAGAACAATAAGCATTTTATCCATACACTCAGAAATGGAATAATTATTTTTAGTTCGATTTGTATTTTTATATCTATTTTATTACTTTTTACACATATTCGTGATTCTTATAAAAAAAGCCAGTTTAAGGCTCCAAAAGAAATTACTCATAAGGTGCTGCTTTTATGCTCTTATGATCCTCATTATTATTCTTATGAAAGCCAAATAAAAGGATTGGAAAAAGGCCTTTATTCTCATGGTATTGATTATGAAGTGCTTTATATGGACGCCAAACGTTATGGCAGCGAAAGGGATATTTCTGCATTCCATGATTTTTTTAAAGAACGTCTTTCCCAGCGCGATGATTTTGATGCTGTTATTTTAGGTGATGATAATGCCCTCTTTTTTGCTATGGAAAATCAGAAGGAATTGTTTGAAGGGCTTCCAATGGTTTTTTATGGCATTAATGACCGGATTGTTGCGGAACGTGGAGCTCAAACTCTGGGAATTACAGGCTTCTACGAAAAGGAATATCTTACTCAAACAGTAAAGCTTGCTAAGCAGCTTTTTCCATCCTATAAAACTCTGGTAGCTTTGTATGATGATTCAAAAGCTGGTTTTTCCGATTATCTTATTTTCCGTGAAATTTTTAAGAAATCAGCTGATTATCAGATTATAAATATAAATACCTCGGAGCTTTCTTATTCTCAGCTTATAGAAAAGCTGGAAGATTTGCCTGAAGATTCTCTTATTTTTTATACAACAGCTTATACAGATAAAGCCGGAAAATTTTATTCTATTCAGGCTCGTACAAATACAATTGTTAATCATACAGCAGCTCCAATTTTTAGATGTTATGAAGGCGGCGAAGGCGAAGGTGTGCTTGGTGGTTTTGTAATGGATTTTGAAAGTCAGTGCGAAATGGCTGGCGAGCTGGTTGCCGAAATTTTGGCTGGAAGAGATGTAAATTCTATTCCACTAAATCTGGATACACCGGGCCATGCAATTTTTGACTGGCAGCTGGTAAAAAAGTATCACTTAAAAAAATCGGCTTTTCCTAAGGATACAATTTTTTATAATCACTCTGAAAGCTTTTTTGCTCATTATAAAAAAATAATTCCAATAATTTGTCTGCTTATTTTTTCAATGCTTTTGTTTGTTCTGGCCGGCTTTTTAAGTTATGCACACGCAAATCATGCGAATGAAGAGCTTATAAAATCTTATGATGATTTAGCAAAGTCTCAGGAGCTTTTAATTTATCAGACAGAGTACGATGAAGTTCTGGATATTTTGAATCGTCGTACAATTAATGAATTTATTCATAATGAAGTTAAAGCTAAAGATGATTTTTCTGTCATTTTAATAGATATTGATGGTTTTAAAACTCTAAATGAAAATTATGGGCATCAGGTGGCAGACAGTGTTTTGCAATATCTGGTTGCCATTTTAAAAGAGCTGGCTGCAAACGAAGATAAAAATGGTAATTGGAAAATTGCCCGTTATGGCGGTGATGAATTTTTAATGTTTATTCCAGACATAAAGCTTAATGCGGCTCACGACATAATTCGAAAAATTATGAATGGAATTCACTCCCCTATTCCACTTGGTGATGAAAAGCTGGCAATTACTGCAAGTATAGGAATTGCAAATTCCGATGGAATTTCTAGTCCTGAACAGCAGATTATAAATGCTGAAAATGCAATGTTCGAAGCCAAGGATAATGGTCGCAATAGTGCAGTTTTATTTGGCGAAGTAATGCAGGAAAAAGCCAGAGAAGAGCTTACTATAAAGGATAAGGTAGAAAAGGCAATTTATAATGATGGTTTTTGTATGGTTTATCAGCCAAAGGTAAATTCTAAAACTAAAAAAATTGTCGGATACGAGGCTTTGGTTCGAATGAAAGAGCCGGGAATTTATCCGGGGCAGTTTATTCCTATTGCCGAAAAAAGCGGCTGGATTTGGAAAATTGGACGTATTACAACAGAGCTGGTTATAAAACAGCTGGCAGACTGGAGGGATTCTGGTTTTGACTTGTATCCGGTTTCTGTAAACTATTCTAGTCTGCAATTGAATGACCATGGTTATGTAGATTTTGTTGAAAGTCTTTTGACAATTTATGATATTCCTCCTGAATACCTGGAAATTGAAATTACAGAGGGAGTTTTCTTAAAGGAAGGAGTACTTGCAGAGCAGGTTTTTAAGCGTTTTAAGGAGATGGGAATTCGGCTTCTTATGGACGATTTTGGTACTGGTTATTCTTCTTTGGGGTATTTAACTTATATTCCGGTTGATGTAATTAAGTTGGATAAGTCTCTTGTAGATACTTATCTTGTTGATGGAAAAGAATCCTTTATAAAAAATATTATCCGCCTGATGCACGATTTAGATAAGGAAATGATTATCGAAGGGGTTGAGGAAGAATGGCAGTACGAGAAGCTCAAGAAATTTGGGGCTGATGTTATTCAGGGATATTATTTTAGTAAGCCTCTTTCTCCCGATGAAGCAATTGTATTTAAGGCAAAATAAAACTAGAATAGTGGCTATCTTATGGTACCGAAAAATTTAACTGCCGAACAGCAGTACGACAAAATGGTGAATACGCCGGTTTCTAAGCTGATTATAAGCCTGGCTATTCCTACCGTTATTTCTATGCTGGTAACGGCTATTTACAACATGGCAGACACATTTTTTGTGTCTCATATTAACACACAGGCTTCGGCAGCAGTAGGCATTGTTTTTCCTATTATGTCTATTATTCAGGCATGCGGCTTTACTCTGGGAATGGGTGCTGGAAGCTTAGTTTCTATTCGCCTTGGACAAAAGCGCAATGAAGAAGCAAATAAAATTGCTTCTACGGCCCTATTTTCTGCCATTGGCATTGGTCTTTTTATCACTGTTTTTGGAAATCTTTTTGCAAAGCAGTTTTTGAGTCTTGTAGGGGCTTCTGAGGCTGTTTTGCCTTATGCTAATGCTTACGCCAGATATATTTTCTGGGGTGCGCCTTTTATGTGTGCATCCTTTGTTTTAAACAATGTTTTGCGTTCGGAAGGTAAAGCCTTTTTTTCTATGATTGCTCTTACTTCCGGCGGAATTTTAAATATCCTTTTGGACCCTCTTTTTATTTATGCTCTAGAAATGGGGATTAGCGGAGCAGCAGTTGCAACTTTAATAAGTCAGTTTGTAGGCTTTTTCATTCTTTTAAGCTGGTTTTTGCGCAAAAAAGCAGTTTGCCATATGAGCATAAAAAACTACACCTTGAAAAACTGGGTTTTGGCAAAAATTGTTTGGACCGGTTTTCCTTCTCTTGCGCGACAGGGGCTTGCCAGTGTTGCAACAATCCTTTTGAATACAGCTGCCGGACAGTATGGCGATGCAGCAATTGCCGGTATGTCAATTACAACAAAAATTGTAATGTTTGTTGCAAGCATAATGATTGGCGTTGGACAGGGTTTTACACCTGTAAGTGGTTATAACTATGGCGCAAAACGTTATGATCGTGTAAAGCAGGCCTACCGTTTTATGGTCTTGAGCGGTTCATTCCTTATGATGATTTTTGCATCACTCATCTTTATATTTGCACCATATATAATGGCAGGCTTTATTTCAGATAAAGAGGCCTGTGCTGTTGGAACTGCCGCCTTACGCTGGCAAATTTCTTTAATTCCTTTGCATCCGCTTATTGTAGGAACAAATATGCTAATGCAGTCTACCCGAAATATTAAGGCAGCAACCTTCCTTTCAATGAACCGGCAAGGCGTTTATTTTATTCCGGCTATACTAATTCTTCCTCATCTTTTTGGACTTGCAGGTGTAGAAACCAGTCAGTTTGTGGCAGATACCTTGAGTACTATTACCGCAATTCCTTATGCTCTTCATTTTTTTAGAAAACTAGATAAATTGGAAAAACAGTTGTAAAATATTGATATGAAAATCAAATATTTTGCAATTTGCTCTCTCATGCTTAGTGCTGGGCTTCTTTTTGCCCAGCAAACAGCTCATGAAGATTCCTTTTTCAAGGAATTTGTAAGTCGAAATTGGAATGCAGAATCTGGTTTGCCTGGTAATACAATTACAGATATTATACAGGATAAAGACGGCTATATTTATTTTGGAACCTACAGTGGTCTGCTTCGTTTCGATGGTGTAGAGTTTCTTTCAATCAATCGGCTTTATGATGAAAAATATGATTTTATGACTGCCAGAACAATGCTGCAGGATTCCAGAGAAAACATCTGGATAGGTTCGAATGATGAGGGTATTGTTTGTATAAAAGCAAATGGTGATATTGCAAAAATTTCTGTAAAAGACGGTTTGCCTAATAATTCAATTCGTTCTTTTTGCGAAGATAAAGAAGGAAATATTTGGGTGGGAACAGCTTCGGGGCTTGCCTGCATTTCCAGAAATTATCAGCTGACAAGACTTCAAGGCTTTGAAAATATTCCTAAAGATAATCGTTTTATTGTAAGTAAACTTTATTGCGATACTGCAGGGCGTATGTGGGTTGTTACCCGTACAGAAAACGGACTTTTTTGTTATACAGACGGTCATTTTGAGCAGGTAAACCCTATAAAGTCTATTAAAAATCCAATAATTACAACAATGATGCAGGAGTCTAGTGGTGCTTTTTGGTTTGGAATTTCTCCTCATTATGCTGTAAAACAAACGGCCACTTCTGAAACTTTATATGAAGTTGGAAATGGAATTCAAAAAGGAACCTTGGTAAATACAATTTTTCAGGATTCAGAAAAAAATATTTGGTTTGCACTGGATAATAGTGTTTCGGTTTTCCATGACGGAAATCTTTATTATTGCGATACTGATAAATATCTGGCTGATGACAGCATTAATGTGATTATGGAAGACCGCGAAAAAAATATCTGGATGGCTTTGGACAGGGGCGGAATTCAAAAGCTTAGCTATGGTAAATTCCAGACCACAAGTATGAATACAACAGTAAATGCAATTCTAAATGACCAGTTTAGAAATGTGGTTTGGCTTGGAAGCGATAAAGGACTGTACTGCTACAAAAACAATGCCTTTGTGAATAATGAGCTTACCGCAGCATTAAAAGATGTGAGAATTCGCCATCTTTCTCTGGCTGAAGATGGTGGACTGCTTATAAGCTGTTACGAAAAGTATGGTCAGATGAAATGTAATCTGGATGGCAGTATAGAAAAATGGAACAAAGCAGAAGGTCTTGCAGGCGAAAGAGTAAGGGTTGCAGAGCAGACTAAAAATGGTGATATTCTTGTAGGTACAACAACGGGTCTTTCTATTATAGATGGGAAAACAAAGGAAATAAGTAACATTACCAAAGATGATGGAATAGATAACGATTTTATAATGTGTCTTTATGAAGCTGAAGATGGTTCTGTCTGGTTCGGTACAGATGGCGGCGGTGTTTATATTCTTAAAGATAATAAAATAGTCGGAAAATATAACAGAGATAATGGTCTAGTTGGAAACGTAATTTTTAAGATTTCTGAAGTTCGTAAAGGGGAAATCTGGATTTGTACGGGTTCCGGTGTAAGCATTTTTTCTAAAGAAAAGCAGACATTTTTTAATCTTGATTCTTCAAATGGCTTTTCTGTTGATGGGGTTTTCCAAATTCTTACAGATTACACCCAGAGAATTTGGGCAACCAGTAATCACGGAATTTTTAGTGTAAAAATGCGTGATATTGACGATTTAATACGGGGCAATAAAAAAAGCGTTACGCCAACTTATTTTAACAGCATGGATGGAATTACTTCTGGTGGTGTAACTTCTACTTCGCTTTCTATGAAGGATGATAAAGGAAGGCTGTGGTTCACTCTTATAGACGGATTTACAATGCTGGATCCTGTTAGAAATACAATAATAACTAAGGCACCAACGGTTATTATTCAGAACGTTATGCTGGATAATGAAAAAGTGAATTTGACGGCAAAGCAAAAACTGATAGTAGAGCCAAATGTAAAACGTATTAATATTAAGTATACAGGAATAAGCTTTGCGTCTTCGGAACAGGTTCAGTTTAGAACTAAGCTTCAGGGGTTTGATACAGACTATTCTGAATGGACAACAGAACGTACAGCCTCTTATACAAACTTGAAGCCTGGAAATTATAAGTTTTCTGTAATTACCAGAAATCCGGATGCCTGGGCGCCTAGTCAGTATGTGGAAAATACAACGACAGCAAGCCTGGATATTGTGCTTAAGGCTCATTTTTGGGAACATGCCTGGTTTATAATTCTTGTGATTGTTTTGATTATTGGAATTATCTGGTTTATTGTTTTCCTGCGCTTTAATGCTTTCCGTCGTAGACAGGAAGAAATTCAGAAGCTTTCTATAGAAGTAACCACTGCCCTTTCGCAGACAATAGATGCTAAAGATAAATATACAAAGGGTCATTCAACTAGGGTTGCTAAGTATTCAAAAATGCTTGCTGCTGCTTTGGGAGAGAATGAAAAAACTCAGGAAAGAATTTATTATGCGGCACTGCTTCATGATATTGGAAAAATTGGTATTCCAAATGCAATAATTAATAAACCTGATAAACTGACTGATGAGGAATACGAGATTATAAAAACGCATCCTGTAATTGGAAGTGATATTTTGAAATCAATTTCTTCTATGCCCGAAATTTCTATTGGAGCTAGAAGTCATCACGAAAGGTATGATGGTAAAGGTTATCCGGACGGTCTGGCTGGTACCGATATTCCGTGGATTGCGCGAATTATTGGGGTTGCTGATGCATACGACGCTATGACTTCTAATCGTAGTTATCGTGCATATTTGCCTCAGGAACGCGCAAAAGAGGAAATTATAAAATATCGCGGTATTCAGTTTGACCCTAAGGTTGCTGATGCAATGGTAAGACTGATTGAAGAAGATAGTGAATATACAATGCATGAGTGATTAGGGGATTTCACTCTTGACTATTCGATATGTAGGATTTAAAGTTTAGGCTATGGAGCCCCTGCGAAGCAGTCCACCGCAGGGGGAGCTGCTTGAGCTTGTCGAAAGCAGCTTCCCCGAGGAGGATGAGGTAGGTGCGTTGCACCGGACGAAGGGCGGAACAGCCGACCCGCGCTGTAAGCGCGGGGAAACTCCAAAAAAATAGAGGTATAAAATGAAAACTGTTGCAGGTATTGACCTTGGAACACAAAGTATGAAGGTCGTAATTTACGACTACGAAAAAAAAGAAATTATAGAGAAGTCATCTTGTCCAATGGACCTGATTTCTGAAGCAGACGGAACTCGCGAACAGACTACAGAATGGTTTGACAAGGGGCTAGAAGTTTGTTTTGGTAAACTTTCTGCAGAAAATAAAAAGACAATTGAAGCAATTGGTGTTTCTGGTCAGCAGCACGGTTTTGTTCCTCTTGGAGCAGACGGAAAAGCTTTGTATAACATTAAGCTTTGGTGCGATACTTCAACAGTAGAAGAATGTAAGCTGATTACAGAATCTGCTGGTGGAGATAAGGCTGTAGTAGAAGCTCTGGGTAATCTTATGCTCCCAGGCTTTACTGCACCAAAAATTCTTTGGCTTAAACGCCACAAGCCTGAAGCCTTTGCAGCTTTGAAATACATTATGCTTCCACATGACTATTTGAACTGGAAACTCACTGGTGACTATGTAATGGAATACGGTGACGCTTCTGGAACTGCTCTTTTTGATTCTAAAAAGCGCGAATGGTCTAAGAAGATTTGTGATATTATTGATACTGGTTTGCTTGCTAAGCTTCCAAAGCTGATTGAACCTTCTGCTCCTGCCGGAAAAGTTTCTGCTGCAGCTGCTGCCGCTTATGGAATTCCAGAGGGTATTCCAGTTTCTGCCGGTGGTGGAGACAATATGATGGGTGCTGTTGGAACTGGTACTGTTGCAGACGGATTTTTGACTATGAGTATGGGTACCAGCG
>ODAI012667471.1_pt1 | contig 12845 bp, 11 predicted proteins | sample 1539321 | NCBI WGS metagenome assembly ODAI01 (sample SAMN02144231, study PRJEB22623) | gut metagenome | biome: sheep rumen | host: Ovis aries | place: New Zealand | reverse complement strand
GCCTCAGCGATGGCGTGTTCTCTTCCGCCGCCTCCAACCAGTAATACTTTCATTTGCACTCCCCTTTCTTATGACTCTCTGATGTGTGCTATCGCGTTATCATCGATCGTGACTCTGCCTTCGGCGATCAGCGAGATCGCTTTGGGAAGAATGATCCATTCAGCTTCCTCCATGACGCGTCTTTGCAGGATCTGGGGCGTATCGCCCTCCTTAACATCGACGGCTTTTTGCAGCAGTATCGGTCCGTGATCGAGATCTTCGTCCACGAAGTGAACGGTAGCTCCGGTGACCTTAGCGCCCCGCTCAAGAACTTTCTCGTGAACATGGAGGCCGTAATAGCCCTTTCCGCAGAAAGAAGGGATCAGGGCGGGATGAATATTGATGATCCGTCCCCTGAATCTGTCGATCACGCAGGCGGGCACCGCTACCATGAATCCCGCGAGTACGATCAGGTCCGGCTTCGCTTCTTCAAGGCAGGCCAGCAGAGCTTCATTGAACAGCTCTCTGGTCTCATAATCCCTGGGTGAGACACACACGCCCTCGATACCCGCGGACTCAGCGCGGGTCAGCGCATAGGCGTTCTTATTATTGCTGATGACACATACGATCTTTGTATCGCGGATCACTCCGCTCCCGATCGCGTCGATGATCGCCTGGAGATTTGTTCCTCCTCCCGACACACAAACGGCAACTCTCAGCATAATTCTACTCCCTTCTGTGCGCCGCTCACGGTCTCACCGATCACGTAGGCGTCTTCTCCGGCTGCGCGAAGGGCCTGTACAGCTCTGTCCGCGTCCGCGCCATCGAGAGCAAGAACCATTCCGATTCCCATGTTGAAGGTGTTGTACATCATCTTCTCTTCGATTTCGCCCTTCTTCTGCATCAGAGTAAAGATCGGAAGCACGGGATAGCTGTCCTTGTGAACTCTTGCGACGATTCCGTCGGGAAGCATTCTCGGGATATTCTCATAGAATCCGCCGCCGGTGATATGGCTGCATCCCTTGACGGTTATGCCTGTTTCCTTTACAGCGCGAAGCGCCTTAACATAAATCTTAGTGGGGGTAATGAGCGCCTCTCCGAGAGTCATGCCAAGCTCAGGGTAGAATCTTCTCAGGTTCATTTCATTAACATCAAAGATCTTTCTTACGAGAGAAAAACCGTTGCTGTGAACGCCGGAAGAAGCGATGCCTACCAGTTTGTCACCGGGCTTTATATTCTCGCCGGTGATAAGATCCTTCTCATCCGCGACGCCGACCGCGAATCCGGCCAGATCATATTCGTCTACGGGATAGAATCCGGGCATTTCTGCTGTTTCTCCTCCGATCAGAGCCGCTCCGGACTGGATGCAGCCTTCACAGACTCCGCTGACGATGCTTGCGATCTTCTCGGGCTCGTTCTTTCCGCAGGCAATATAGTCGAGAAAATACAGGGGCTCGCCGCCTGCGCAGGCAACGTCATTGACACACATGGCGACGCAGTCAATACCTACTGTATCGTGCTTATTCATCAAAAAAGCGATCTTGAGCTTGGTCCCTACACCGTCCGTTCCGGAAAGCAGGACCGGTTTATCCATATTCTTGATCTTCCCGAGGGAGAAAGCGCCTGAAAAGCCGCCGAGTCCGCCGAGAACTTCGGGTCTCATAGTGCGCTTTACATGTTCCTTCATAAGTTCCACGCTGCGGTATCCTGCCTCAATATCGACTCCGGAACTCTTGTAATCCAATCCCATCTGCTGTTTCTCCTTACGTTTAATCCTTCTTGTAATCTTTGTATCCTTTTTCCTGAAGCTTTTTATCCTTGGCTTCTACTTCAGCTGCCATGTTCGCGCTGTACTCTTTGAGCTTTTTAAGAAGCTCCGGGTCGCTGACAGCCAGGATCTTGGCGGCGAGGATTCCTGCATTCTTGCCGCCGCCGATCGCGACGGTGGCTACAGGTATCCCGGAAGGCATCTGAACTATGGAATAAAGGGAATCTCTTCCTCCCAGTGAAGTTGTGTGCATCGGTATACCGATCACGGGCATGGGAAACAGAGCCGCGCACATTCCGGGAAGGTGGGCCGCCATTCCGGCTCCGGCCACGATGACCTTGATTCCTCTCTCCTCAGCACCTTTCGCCCATTCGAAAAAGATATCAGGCTCCCTGTGCGCCGAAATGATGTGCATCTCATAACTGATCCCAAACTCGTCAAGGATCTCTGCGGCTTTGCTCATCACCGACAGATCCGAATCACTTCCCATTACTATTCCAACTTGTGCCATAGTTCCTCCTTAATGCGTAATGTCCGTTAACAGGACATACAAACAGAGCCTGTTTTGATCAGGCATACTATCAAGCATAGTTTATCGAAAACAGTTCTTATGTGCAACACATAAAAAATCGCCTCATCATTCATTTGCACCCATTTCGTCCAAAGGTATGTTGAGGATCTGCGTCCCTTCCAGCACAAATCTTCCGTCCAAAAGGATCGGAGTCCTGAAGCCGTCCGCTCTTACGGCAGTGAACTCTCCCAATTCCTCGTAGGGGATCGTGATATCCGTGTGGCAGCCAAAATATGCCTTTCCCGGGTCTGTTTTCCTTAGAATGGAGACGGAATTGTCCTTGGCAACAATCTCTTTCCCGTCCGGATTGTACACCCTGTTCTCTTCATCCCTGCAGTAGCAGGTATCTCCCACCGCAAAATGGGGGCCTGTCTTCTCCGCGATCAGAATGGGAAGGCGTCCGGAGATGCCGTATTTTGCCGCCGCCGCGTAGGCAGTGGTATTCGTCCCGATCGCGCACTCTCCCATAGGAAGATGCTCGTGATGATATAATATGTTTTCCCTTATATAGTTCTTGTTCTCTTCATCGCTCTCGAAATTGGCGCAGTTGTAATCCGTTACTCTTCCGTTTTCAAAACGGATCTCAAGATCTTTGAAGTAAAGACCTTCCAGATACACTCCCTTTACATGAAGCAGTCCTTCAGTGCCTTCAAGGACCGGTGTCGTAAAGACCTCTCCCACCGGGATATTGACATCGGCCGTACAGTTCTCGAAGTTGGCCTCCATGGATGGGTCATCCGGCGTAAACAGCTTCACTGTAAGATTCGTCCTGTTCCCGTTCCTGCCCCGGATCTCAGCGCGGCTTGCAAAGCCGAGAACTTCTGTCATCCTGCCCTGGATCTTCTCGTAAAGTTCGTTGTCAAGTGTATTGATCCTGGTGACAGCGTCAAAGATCTCCCTGTACTTCTCGTCAGTTTCCGCTATGGAGGGAAGGGGGAAATCGATGACTGTGAAGCTTCTGTCTTTTGCCACGACCGCGTCGCTGTAGAGCTGGGCTGCCTTAATGCTGTAATCTGTGCAGATCTTCTGCTGTACCTCGTCATAGCGCGGCGCAAAAGGAGTGTGTGAAGGGCAAAAAGGTTCACTGCCGAAAGTCTCAAGAACAGCGGGACCGGCATAGAGAACTGTCTTCTCCTTCAGCCTTCTGTAAGCGTTTGTCAGGCCCTCCAGTCTTCTGATGCGAAGTCCTTCGTCCAGAAACAGCGCCAGGTCCTCCCTGTGGTCATAATAGTACTGCGGGTTCGGGTCCGCTCCGCCGTATCCCATGCTCCCCCTGCTGAAGGAGTGGAAAAGTGTAGGAACTTCAGCGGGGAGGATCGTCTTGAGGCCGTATCCCTTAAATCTTTTTATACAGGCCTGCAGGATCCTCTCAAATCCCAGATGGATGATCACGGACACGGTTTTCTTCGAAGCCAGGTTTTTGCCTCCGTTAATGAATCCCCTCCGGTAACCCTCTGTAATAGTTTCTGCTATCAGATTGATCTCCTCTTCGGAAAGTCCGGCAATGTGCTGAGCGCTGCGGATCTCGTCATCCGTGACATATTCGCCTGTGAGATACAGATTCCTCAGATCGGTGCAGTCTCCTGCTGCAAGGTCATAGATCCTGGGACTCCCCTCAATAAGCTTATCTTTAAGATAGGCAGTCATTTCTTCTTCCGCATAATCCGCAAGATACCCGCGGATGATGCTCCTCACCTGCGCGCTTGCCGGAATGCCGCGATTTTCGTGGTATGCGACCGTGAAGGCTGTGTAAACCTCAAGAAAGAGTTCTGCCCTTATCAGTACGCGTTCACGCATCAGCCTGTATACAAAGGGCAGCGCGCTTCTGATCTCATACCGCAGCGCCGCCAGAAGAGGCCCCATTTCACTGCCAAGCCGCTCCGATGCATATTCCGGATCAGCCCAGCCTGACGCATAGTTTTCCGGCAGTATCTCCTCGTATAACCTGCGGTTTCTCTTTTTCAGAAGATCAATGTCCGCACTGACTGCGTCCCCTGACAAAAGAAAGCGCTCCTCCTCTTCCATGAGAAGGAGCCACTGTGCTCCGTCTTCAAAATACTGCACGAATCCGGGCGATGTCAGGTTTTCCCCCGGTATCGCGCGGATCCTGTCCATAGCCAGTGTGTACCTTAGATCTGTAAGTTCCATGCTTTATCTCCAATAAAGCAGGCTCTGCCGTCCCCGAAAGGGACAGCGGAGCCGCCTCAGAATGTCTTATGCCTTTTTCACTCCGTACTCGGCATAGTAATCGTCGAGTGCCTTCTTGATCTTCCTGTCGATCAGGACCTTGCCGTCGATCGGCCTGTTGTAGAGGTACTCCTGAACTTCATCCATTGTCACGATCGCGCTTGTCGGGAATCCGTAGTCTTCCCTGATCTCGTCCAGCGCGCTTATCGTGCCTTTGGGACCGACCTCTCTTCTGTCCAAAGAGACCATGAGTCCCACGATATCGAGGTCCGCCTGGGCGCGGATGATCGGAATAGTCTCCGCGATGGAAGCGCCGGATGTCGTGACATCCTCGATGATCATGACTCTGTCCTCGTCGTGCAGACGGGTTCCAAGAAGAATTCCCTTGTCGCCGTGATCCTTGATCTCCTTGCGGTTGGAACAGTACTTGATGTCGCGGCCGTAGAGTTTGCTGATCGCCATAACAGTGGCTACTGCCAGCGGAATTCCCTTATAGGCAGGTCCGAACAGCACGTCAAAATCCAGCCCGTATTTATCATTGATGGCTCTTGCGTAGTACTCACCGAGTTTGATGAGCTGTGAGCCGGTTTTATATGCCCCGGCGTTCATGAAAAACGGTGACTTTCTTCCGCTCTTTAATGTAAACTCCCCGAATTTGAGAACATGTGAGTCCACCATAAAATTGATAAAATTCTTCTTGTACTCTTCCATTTTTTAAATTATCTCCCTTATTAATATCTGCTTATTCAGCGGCCTGTGTTCCAGACCGTTCTTCCTCCGTGGATCGCTCCCCTCAGATCCTCGATCATATCAAGCGCGGCAGCTCTTGCCGCATCAGCAAATCCCTCTTCTCCGTATCTGCTGTAGGCCTCCTTCTTATAGGCAGCTATGATGCCTCTGGAGGAGTTGACGATCGCGCCGAGGCCGTCGGCGTCGAAGAATCCGCAAAGGTCTGCTGCTGTCGCCCCCTGCGCCCCGTATCCGGGTGCAAGGATAAAGGTGTGCGGCATCAGTTTCCTCAGTATCCTGGCCTGCTCGGGATATGTTGCTCCTACGACGGCGCCTACATTGCTGTATACGCCTTCCATACATTCTGAGCCCCATTCCCTGACCATCTTTCCTACAAGTTCATATACAGCCCTTCCGTCACCGGTGAGCACGTCCTGGAACTCGCCGCTGGAAGGATTAGAGGTCTTTACAAGCACGAATATCCCTTTGTCGTGCTCTTTACAGATCTTAATAAAAGGTTTTACTCCGTCAGAGCCGAGATACGGATTGACTGTGGCGAAGTCCACGTCAAATCCCGTACCCGCGAGATGCCCTCTTGCATAGGCCTCGGAGGTGGATCCGATATCGCCTCTCTTGATGTCGCCGATCACGATCAGTCCCTTTGATCTGCAATAGTCCACCGTCCTGCGGTACGCGATCATGCCGGGGATCCCAAACTGCTCATACATCGCCACCTGGGGCTTTACAGCGGGGACGATATCGTACACAGCATCCGTGATCGCTTTATTAAACTGCCATACAGCTTCCGCCGCGATCACATTCTCCTTCTCGCAGTACTCCGGAATATCCCCTTCGGCAGCGCTCTCCGCTTTCTTTAAGATAAACTTCGGAATGAAGGAAAGATTCGGATCAAGTCCTACAACGACAGGAGCGTCTTTGGCGGTGATCCCCTCAATTAATTTACGAATCATTTTCCAGTCACCTTTCTTATTGTGTAATTGCAGTCAAAGTATAGCATAACACTGTTTGCAGTGCATTATATCTTATCTTGTTTTCAGGAATCTGAGTTCCCGTTTCGCGTCTTCATCTCCGGAATACTGCTGCAGATAGTCGGCGAGCAGCTCTTTGGCTTTTTCGAACTCTCCGGCATACTCATACGCGACGATCCTGTTGTACAGAGCGACCTGAAGATCACCGCTCTCTTTGGCGGCATTAACGGCCCGCTCGTATACTTCGGCAGCTTCGCTGTATTTCTCCTGCTTCATCAGGATCGACCCCAGAAGACCCAGAAGTTCCGCCGAAGTATCAACTTTATCCCCGAAACTGTCAATGACCCCCTTAGCCGCTTCCGTATCTCCCAGAGCGATATAGCATCTGCATACGATCATTGCCGCGGACTCATCCGCAGCGGCATACTGGCTGAGCAGGTCGACCGCGCCCTGATAATCTCTCATGAAATAGAGGATCCTTCCTCTCAGGACCGGGTCAAGCCCTTCAATGGAACCGGCTCCGGCAAGATATCCCTCGCCGATACTCCTTCCGCCGTACTGATCCAGAGTCTGGGCGATATTCAGGATCAGCCCGTAGTTTCCCCTGTCCATATTGATCGCTTTGTTAAAATCCGCCTTTGCCCCTTCCAGATCACCGGCGGCAGCTTTCGCTGTTCCTCTCTCCGTGTAAAGGGAAACACTGCTGTCATTTTTTTCGATCAGTGCATTGTAGACCAGGATCGCTTTCTGCGGCTCTCCGTTGTGGATATAGCAGCTGGCGAGGTACCTGCGGATATCGTCAGCCATACCGTCGCGATAGATCTTCTCTTCTATGAAAGTCCCGGACTCCAGAGCTTTATTAAAAGCCTCCGCCGCGTTCTCATATTCCATCCGGCCCATAAGGGCAATACCTTTACCGCGATAACAGGCCTGAAGCTGTTTGCCTTCGTCGACCGCCGCCTGATAGAGTGCTGCGGCATTCTCAAAGTCACCCTCTTCGAGGGCCTTCTGGGCATTCGACATCGTCTCGGTATTCTGCGGACTGCAGCTGCACAGCGCGGCTGCCGCCATAAAAGCTGACAGTAATATTGCGATTACCTTTTTCAAGTTCGCCTCCTGATCTTTTATTCCTCTTCAAAAATTACCTTTACGTAGAATCCCCGCTCATTCTGCTCGATCGCCTCCACCTTTCCTTCTCTTGCGAGAAGGCGCTCGTTGAACGGATAATTCCCGCTCATCGCAAGCGAAGGATGGATCGTATAGTAGTAATTGCTGGGCAGCACACCTTCCACGATGGTTACGGTATCTCCTTCCTTCAGAAGCCCTTCCCTTTCCATCTTGAACTCCATCTCTCTCATTCTACTGCGCCCCCTTTTTTATGAGAAGCCATTTTTATGTATTTTGACCATTATTCTCCTATGACCGCTGCATTTTCCATCAGCGAACGATCCCATCTCTCGTACGCGGAAGCCTTGAGATGGATCCCGTCTCCGGACAGTTCAGGGAGAAGATCGCCGTATACGTCGCAGACGTAGGGGTTCATATCGATATAATAAATATCACGTCCGTTTGCCAAAGTACTGATCGCGTAATTTCTCTGACAGATCACCGTATTGTTCCTGCAGCTGTCGGAACTGCTCTTCTCCTCAGAGACGTGCATGATCGCCTGAATATAGATCAGGGCATCCGGCTGATATTCCCGGATCAGTTCCAGAAGCTCCCTGTATTTCTCATAATACATATAGGTGTTGCCGATCCCGAGTTCATTTACGCCCAGGGCGACATAGATCTTTCCGAAGGAGCGGTCCTTAAGGGTATCCTCCACAGTGGCGTCCCATCCTTCTTCGTCATTGTCCGTGAACCACAGTTCCTTGTCAAGGATGTTGTAGACATTGATGGATTCCTTGGCAAGGAACGCGGCGTTCCCCTTAAGGCTTCCATACTCGCATAATCCCACTGTCCTGGAGTCGCCGATGAACAGAGCGTCACTGAAATAGGTCGGATCTACTGATCCCAGTTTGAAATAGATCCCATTTTTGGCAAATATACCTTCTGTGTCCGTGTTGTACTCGGTATCGTCGGGAGACAGGAAGGCCACATTTACAACGTCATAGTCCTCCGCCTGCATAACAGGATTGCAGACTCCCTCGGGAATTGTATCCGTACCTCCCCGGATCGCGTTCGCAGGGATCGCCTCCACAACCTCAACAGCTGAATCCTCTGCCTCCGCGTATCCGGCTGCCGGATTTCCGCTCTCGGAAGTGACGGCTTCAGCTGCCGAAGCCTCCGCGATCTCTTCTGTTGCGGCTTCATCAGCTTCTTCCACCTCTTCCTCAGGCCCGATCAGACTCTGCCAGGGATAGACCCCGTCGTGGATGCCTTCCATGACCAGCGCAAGGGCGGGCTTAGTGAGAAGCGTGAGCTCATATTCGCTGTACAGGCCGCTTCTGCCCGTCCAGCCTATTATCATGAGCGGGAGCGAGGTGATGATCAGCACGCACAGCAGCGTGTACCTCCTCCACAGCATCTGTAAAAATTTCAAGGAAATATCCTCCGGTGAGTTAAAAACTGAAATACATAAAAGGATTACTCTCGGAAATAGTTATCCGGTAAACACAGATCCAGAAAACAGCTGCCAGGATCAGTATTACGGGAAGCTTTTTCCTGTTTCTGACAATAAGCCTGTACCAGTGAGGCGTACACAAAAGAAGACTTACGAGAAGGAATGGCCAGTAGACCAGAATCTGTTTCATAAAATCTCCGGTATTGACGTTGACGCCGTTTCCGAAAAAAGGAAAAAGTCTTTCAAAATAAATGCGGAGCTCTTTCAGGTCCGGGATCGCGAATATCACCCACGTCAGCGGTATGAAAAGCCACACATGAAGGTGTCCGATGATCGGAAATGAGGAGATAATGCCGTCCACCACAAATTTTTCCCAGATGATCAGGATCGCCAGTACGCCTCCCCAGATCAGGTAATTGGGAGTAATGCCATGCCACAGCGCTGTGAGCATCCACACGACCAAAAGATTCAGGATCGTCCTTAAATTTCCCTTTCTGCTTCCCCCGAGCGGGATATAAACATAATCGCGGAACCAGGCGCCCAGCGTCGCGTGCCATTTGCGATAAAACTCCGCGATGCCGCATGCCCAGTAAGGATGGACAAAGTTCACGACAAAGTGGAATCCGAGCATCATGCCGATCCCGGCTGCCATAAGAGAATAGCCCCAGAAGTCCATATACAGTCTCAGGGAAAAGCCTATGGCTCCCATCCAGGCCAAAGGCGTTGATATACTCTCGAATCCGATCTTTTCGATCTCGAACCAGAGCATACTCAAAGGATCCGCCAGGAGGACTTTCATCCCGAGTCCGAGAACAAAGAAAAACAAACCGTCATTGAACGCTTTGGCGGACACCGTTCTCTCTCTCTTTTCAAATCCCACGTTGTTCCACCGCATGATCGGGCCCTGGGTCACCTGCGGGAACATGGTAAAATAGACCACTGTGTCTATGATATCCGGGCGCCTCGTGATCTCACCGCGGAAAAGATCCGCCTGGTAAGAGATCATCTTGAACAGATAGAAACTGAAACCGAGCGGCAGGACGACTTTGTTATTAAGCCCGGACAGGACCTTAAAGAGAATGAGCGAACCGGCGTCGATCGCGATCGCGGCGTAAAAGGCCCTCTTATTGGCCGGCTTTACTCCGCCCTTATCGGCCGAGAACACCATCTGTCCGAGTATATAGTTGATGATGGTAAGGGCGGTGAGCCCCATAGCCATACGCAGCCCGCCCATGGCATAGAAAATAATGCTCCCGAAAAACAGGACAACTTCCCTGAATCTCGCGGGCGTAAGGAAATATATAAATAAAAATATAGGGAGAAACCTGAACAGGAATGTCAGGCTGTTGAATAATATCATCTATTTACCTTCATGACAGGCAGGCGCGCGGCCTTATTCACTGCTGACTTAAAATAAGACTTCTCATCTCTCCGATAAGATACAGGGATCCCGCCGCAAAGACGAGGTCTTTGAGATCTCTGCCGCTTATGAATCTCTCAACTGCTTCTTTCACGGAAGCCGCTTCGTGTATCATCATCCCTGAGGAGTATCTGTTCATGTATTGCCGGAGAGAACGTGCATCCAGTGCCCTCTTTCCGGTCATCGGCACAGCGACTAAATCCGTAAATATTCCGGATCTGCAGATCATTTCCAGTTCTTTCGAATAATCCTTGTCGCTCACACAGGAAAAGAGCAGGATCATACGTCCGTTTTCCCCGTGATCATTTCGGCCGCGGATCTTTCCTGCGCTCTCTAAAAGAGCCCTGATCCCGTCGGGATTATGCGCTCCGTCGATCCATACGTGAGGCAGGATCTCTTCCAGCCTTCCGGGCCAGAAGCATTTTCCGATCCCTCTCTCAATAGTTCCCGGGTCATATCTTCCTTCTTTTCTCAGAAGGATCCCGCAGGCGGTCGCCGCAAGTGAAGCGTTTTCACACTGGTAAAGAGCTCCGCCTCTGAGAGTGATCCGCAGATTTTTATCATAACGACTGTCCAGTGAAAAATCAATGCCATTATCGTCCGCCCGATTGACTTTCCACATATCCGCGGACACTTCAAATACCGGTGCGCCGACTGCTCCGGCTCTTTTTAGTATCACTTTATATGCCTCTTCGGGCTCTGTGAGAAAGACGGCGGGACAATTGCTGCGCAGTATCCCCGCCTTTTCTGCTGCGATCTCAGCTTCTGTATCTCCCAAAAGCGCTGTGTGGTCCAGGCCGATCCTGGTTATAACGGCAGCTTCCTTCTCTTCCACTGCGTTTGTCGCGTCAAGACGCCCTCCCAGACCTGTCTCGAGAACCACATAGTCCGGTTTTTTTTCGGAGAACCAGAGCATTGCCATCATAAAGAGCATTTCAAAATACAGAAGATGCGGAAGCCCCTCCTCTGCGGCACTGATACATTCCTGTTTTACTCTCGAAAACAGAGCCAGGAAATCTTCTTCAGGGATCATTTCGCCGTCTATGCTTATTCGTTCCCGTATCACAGAGAGGTGAGGCGAAATAAACAGTCCTGTGCTGAAGCCGGCTTCCCGCAGGCAGGAAGCTATCTGCGAGCATACGCTTCCTTTCCCGTTTGTGCCGGCGACATGGACGATCTTAAGCCCTTTTTCAGGATGGCCGAATCTTGCGAGATACTTCCTGATATTATCGAGAGAACTCTTATTCGTGAACCTTGGAGTGGAGTCAAGGTAATCTTCCGCCTCACGCATACTGATAGCGGTCTGTTTATGTCTGTCGATGCTCATGCCGGAATTTCCTTTTTTGAAACTGATGGATAAGGATATGCAAATGCGCGGTCGTAACGGCCGCGCATTGCACTTTTGATCGATCAGTTAATTGATCAATGGTTAATTATCCGAGCTTTTTAAGGTTTTCCAGTTCCTCCCGGACACCCTTCATCTGCTCTTCATATGCTCTCTGTTTTTCTCTCTCTGCCTCGATCTTGGCGGCGGGAGCTTTAGCCAGGAACTTCTCGTTACTCAGCATTCCGGCGCTTCTCTTAAGCTCTCCCTGCAGTCTCTTTTCTTCCTTCTCGAGTCTTGCGATCTCTGCTGAAACATCCATCAGGTCTGCCAGCGGCAGATAAAGCGCTGCAAAGGGAAGGATCACACTGAGCGCGCCGTCCGGGACTTCCGATTTGTCTGTGCACAGAACTGTGTCGGAAGCGGAAGCCAGAGTCTCAAAGAATACCTTGTTGTCTGAGAACATGTTCAGGACTTCTTTCTTGTCAGATACCACATAGATCTTGGCCTTTCTCGAAGGTGCGACCTGTCTGTCGTTTCTGACTGCGCGGACTGCACGCACTGCGTCCTTGATATTCTCGATCGTCTCTTCCTCTTTGGAGAATTTGAAATCTTCGCGGAATACCGGCCAGGAAGAGATCATGATGGACTCTTCGCTGCTCTGCACCGTTGTGAAGATCTCCTCGGTGATGAAAGGCATATAGGGATGAAGAAGCTTGAGGCCTGTGATCAGGACCTTCTGAAGGGTCCACAGAGCAGCCATCCTGCTGTCCTTGTCATCCGTCTTGTAAAGTCTGGGCTTGACCATCTCGATATACCAGTCGCAGAATTCGTCCCACATAAAGTCGTAGATCTTCTGGACTGCGATGCCAAGCTCGAACTTATCCATATTATCCGTCACTGCCTTAACAGTATCGTTGAGGCGGGACAGGATCCACTTGTCCTCCGCCTGGATCGCGGCCGGCACCTTGTCTTCGCTGATAAGTGCCTTAAGAGCCGCCTCATCAGCTGAACCTTCTTCAGGAAGGTTCATCATGATAAATCTGGAGGCGTTCCAGATCTTATTGGCGAAGTTTCGGTTCGCGATGACTCTCTCATCGTAGAAACGCATATCGTTTCCGGGCGCATTGCCGGTGATCAGCGTCATTCTCAGAGCGTCCGCGCCGTAGTCCCTGATGATCTGCAGAGGATCAATGCCGTTTCCGAGGGACTTGGACATCTTGCGGCCCTGGGAATCTCTTACGAGTCCGTGGAAGAGAACACTCTTAAAAGGTCTCTCGCCCATCTGCTCATAGCCGGAGAAGATCATTCTGAT
>ODAI011198820.1_pt1 | contig 12845 bp, 15 predicted proteins | sample 1539321 | NCBI WGS metagenome assembly ODAI01 (sample SAMN02144231, study PRJEB22623) | gut metagenome | biome: sheep rumen | host: Ovis aries | place: New Zealand | reverse complement strand
TCTTTCTTATCTTCTTTTTTAGAATTTTCTAATTTTTTTAGTACTTTTTTAGTTACTTTAATAGCTTCTTCTCTTAAGTTTTCAGTCATTTCTTGTAATACTGGAGTACCTTTTTCTTTAGCGTATAAAGCTAATTCCTTAGATTTTTCTTGAATATCTTTAGCCTTCTTTTGAGCGATATCTTTTGCTTTTTCTTTATCTAAATCAGCTAATTCTTCTTTAATTTCAGTTACTTTCTTTTCAATATTATCTTTAACATCATCAACATCTACATCTTTTGCTTTATTAATAATATCTTCACATAATTTAGATATTTTTACTTGATATTCTTTTCCTTTTTCAGTTGTAAATAACGCTGTAATAGCAGCGCCTATTCCTGCTCCTACTAAAAATCCAAATCCTTTTTTACTCATCGTCATCATTCCCTTTCTTATCAATAATTTTTGTTACTTTATCAGATACAAAATTAGTAACTTTACCTGATACATTATTAATTGCACCTGTAATATTATCAACTATATCAAATGCACCATTTAATTGATTTACTTTAACATCAACATTATCCAATATTGAATTAAGTTTATTTAATACACCCCATAGTTTAATAACAAATACAATTGCAACTACTACAAGTATAATCAAAAATAAATTAAGTATTACTGGTAAAAATTCACCTAGATCAACAACCATTATTTTCCACCTTCCCCATAAATATCATCAATTAAGTTAAATAACTCATTTTCTGATATAGTTTCATCTTTTACTTTTTTTGTTTCTTTAACTTCTTCTTTTTCTAAATTTTCATCGTTTAAAGCTTCACTCACTAAATCATCAACTGAATCATCATAAGTTTCTTCTTCGATTACTGGTTCATCCAATTCTACTTTTTTAACATGTTTTGGAGCTTCTTCTATTAAATCAATAGTTGCCGCTGCTTTATCTAAATCTTCCTCCAAATCATTGTATTCCTCTTTTTTATCTTTTTCTTGGAATAGTATTGCAGTTCTACCAAATAAAGTATTTTCTAATTCATCTTCTAATGTACCATACGCCTTATTTCTTACATCATCTACTGTCATATCTTTATGTGAAACAGGTCTTTCACTTTTATCAACAATATCATCCTTTTTATAGTTCTTATCTAAGACACCATATACAGGTGAAATAATTGGTGTAGGTTCAAAATGTTTCTTAGTTTCTGCTTTCTTAGGTGCATATGCTTCCTTATATATTTCTTTCTTTTCTTCTTTATGAGGCATACTTTTATATAAATCATCTAAAGTAGCATCACTATTTTTAATATCATCAAAATCTAACTCATCAAAGAATACATTAGTATCTTGTAACTTCTTAGGTTCTTCTTCAGGTTCTTCTTCTTTTTCCACCTTTGGTTGAGCCTTAGGAGCTGGTATTTCTACTTGTATTACTTCTTTTTTTACAGGAGTTTCAATTACTTCTTCTTCCTCATCTGTAAATAGATCTTTAATTCTATCAAATACTTTCATTCTATCTCTCCTTTATTCTTCTGTTTCAATTTCTTCTTCTGGTGCCTTCAAGAAATTATTATTAATCTTCTTAGATTCAAACTCTTTATATTGTTCTTCTCTATTTACGAAATAATCATCATCCAACATCAACGCGATTACTTTATCATTATATTTTACTGTGGATAATATATATGAAGCATCAGTTACAACTTCATTTACCTTATTCTCATCAACCAAAGCTTCTAGTGAAGCATAGTTATAAACAAATGTAATTAAATATTTATCATTTTGTTTTTTAATATTTAAATAACCTTTTTTACCATTAACATCTAACTTTTGAGAATAATATATACTATCATCTTCTTCATATGTTGGTTCTATCTTATTAATATATCCAGGCGCGTCTATATATAAATAATAGTAATTACCATTTGAATATAATACATCATTCAAACCAATTGAATCTATATATGTAACACCTCTTGGAATATAATATTTATAACCTCTACCAACATGATTATATAGTGTATTTTCTTTTTGCAGAATTACACTTGTTATATTAGGTATACTTTTAGTATCTATTCTAACTACTGTACACCCAGTAATTAACAAGCAACTAACCAAAAGTAATAAAACTTTTTTCATGCTCCACCTACCATCTAAATTATAACATTAATCATATAGTTTTTTCTATATATTTTCACATATTTGTCACTTATTTACATTTACTTTATATATAACATTTCCTTTCGCGACAAATTTCTTCTCATATTCTGTTTCTACTATATCTACTTCATCACTATGTAAGTCTAATGAAATATCTTCTATTTTATATCCGTAATCAGTCAATGATTTAACTGAATATTCAAATAATTTTCTATTATCTGTTTTCATTATTATATTGTTACCTTTTTTAAAAATATAATCATACTTATTTAAAAATTTTTCATGAGTTAATCTTCTCTTTGCATGCTTCTTCTTAGGCCATGGATCAGAAAAATTTAAATATATAGTATCTATTTCATGATCAAATACTTCATCTATTGAAGCTGCATCATACCATAATAATTTTAAATTAGGTAAATCTATACCTTCTAATTTCTTAGTAGCTTTAACTAATACACTATCAAATTTTTCCATACCAATAAAATTGATATCAGGATATCTTCTAGCCATTTCAATTATAAAATCGCCTTTACCCATACCAATTTCTAAATGTATTGGATTATCATTACCAAATAACTCATTAAACTTACCCTTATAGTTTTCAGGATTATTAATATAATATGAAGATTTTTTAATATCAACATCTGCATTTTTAATATGTTTTAAACGCATAAAATCACCAATTAAATTATAACACTTTTACCATTTTTAGTAAATGTATCACCATTTATAAACTAAATCATATAATTAATTAGAAAAGAGTGTGTAAGATGGAAAAAAATAGAGATTGTATAAATAATACTTACCCTATTTATACTATGCCATATATGAACCCAATGATGCCTACACCTATGAATATGCCAATGTATAATATGGATAATAGTATTCAAAATCAAATTGCTTCATTAGAAAAAAGAATCAGTGCATTAGAAGCATTAGTAAGCAATACAACTTATAGTAATCAATCATATCAAATGATGTAATCAAGCAGAACGTTTTCTGCTTTTTTAATGAAATATTGTATGATATAATAATAACCCAAGAAAGGAATGATACCATGCATATAATGTATACCGCGAATAAAAGCTTCATAGAAATAATGCTTACATCAATTTATTCACTTATTATTAATGGTAATCTAGAAAGTATTAATCTACATATTATTACTGAAAATTGTGATGAATCAGATTTTAATAAAATACATAAATTTCTAGATCAATTTAAAAATGTAAATGTAGATATATATAAACTTGAAGATAATCCAATAAATGAATATAGCATTCCTAATTGGAAAAATAGTCAAATCGCGAATGCGAGAATATTCTATCCAAGAATTATAAAAGAAAGACACCCAGAAGTAAAAAACTTACTATATATTGATTGTGATACAATTATTAAAGGAGATTTAAACGGATTAACATCTTATGACGAATATCCTATAAACGCTGCGTTAGATGAAGTAACAAAAGATTACTACGAAAAAAGATTAGGATTAACCAAATATCATAACAGCGGCGTTTTATATATAAATACTGATGAATGGAATAAACTAGATGTAGAATATAGAGTAAAAGATTTTTGTAAAACACCAAATATAAAAATATCATATCCAGATCAAGATGTATTAAATATAACTTTAAAAGATAAAATTAACACTATTCCAAATAGATATAATCTATCACTATATCCATACATATTTAAAATGTTTGGAATGAAAATCCGCTATGAAATGCAAGAACGTCAAATAAGCTATCAAGATATTTTAAAAGAAAAAGAAAACGCAGTGGTATTACATAGTTTAGGGCTATTCAACATTAAACCATGGTACAATAGCAAAATTAATCCACTTACAAAAGAATTTATGCAATATATGAAAGATATAGATCCAGACTTTGAATTAAAAGAATTATCAAGATTTAAAAAAATAATAACCATATCACCTACATTATTTAAATCCCTAATTCTTATTAAACCATATATACCTACAGAAATAAGAAATAAAATCAAATCATTATCAAACGAAAAAACTAGTATAAACTAGTTTTTATTTTCATTTGAATTATCCTGTGGAATACTAGTAGCATTTTGAACCAACTCAGTAGTATTTTTTTGTACTGTATCAACATCAATAGATACAGGAGTTACACCTTTAGTTGGAGTTAAACGTTTCTTTATCATAAAAGAAATAATCACAATTATTAATACTATAAAAGCAGCAATTAATAATTTAATATTAAAGCTATTATATAATTCAAATTCAAAGTTAATATTTTGTACATCATTATTTATAAACCACACTAGATTTCTATTGCTATCTAAAGTTTTAGTTGCATTATTAGATAAAGCAGATGTTGGTAAAACGACATTAAATTTTATAACTGGTTTATTCATATTAATCATATTTTCATTAGCTAACATACCATTGTCATTTTGCTCAATAAAATTTTCAAGATCAATATCTTTTTTAGGTCCTTCTTCTACCATATATTGACCCCTATTAAATACAAAATTAGCAGTATATTTATTCTTTATAAAACCTTTTTGAATTTTAAATATGTAATCAGTATCAGATAAAGAAGATAATACATAAGTAACATCATCAGTTTTACTAATCTTATCAATATTATCAAAACTCTTCTCTATTCTATATCCTCTAAATGCACCCTTAGATGATTCACTAACAGTAAAACCTTTCTGTTTAGCAAGTTCAAGTTCATCTTGAATATTAGTCTTTGCATATACATCAGGATTCATCAAGAAAGTAACGCTATAAGTCATTGACTTATCCTTTTTTATCTGCATAGACGCATCATAATTTACACAACCAGTAATCAATATCACGAATATAATTGAAAAAACCAACCCTACTTTATTCTTCATATAATCACCTAGCCTAATTATAACATACAATTTTATAACTTACAATTCAAAATTAAAAGGACATAAGTCCTTATAATTTTATTGCAACAATAATAGCAACTAAGATTAATACTACTAATGCTTCTAATAAGAATAACCAAATCTTTTTAAACCATTCAGTATATTTAACATCAAATAATTTTAATCCAGCAACTAATACAACTGATGTTGGTAATACCATCATCATTAATCCATGAATAGCAGTTGTTACTACACCTACTATAGGATAATAAATTGCATCATATGCAGTGAATAATGAAGCTGCATTATTTAATAAATAATAGAAATCATTAAAGAAGAATGAACCTACTGCAGTTAAAGATGCAACTATTGGTAAACTATATGTTGACTTAATTGAAGCAAACATATTAACAATAGCACCAAACATATTAGTTTGATTAGCAATCATAATAGTAAATACTACATTTGCTATTGTTGCATAGATAGCTACTGGTAAAATTTCTTTAACACCTTTTCTAACACCATCTAATAATTCTTTAGCTTTAACTCCATAAATCCATGAAATAATTACTGCAAATATAACTAAAGCAATTGCAAATTCATAATTACCCCAATATCCTAATGCAGTTGCACCAGATAAGATATTTGACATAATTGGATAACTACCAATTGAAATAGCCATAATTTTATCATGTAAATTACTGAAGAATTCAATTCCCCATCCATAATACCAATCATACATACCAACGAAGCATAATACTAAGAATAATACTCCTAAAATACATAATGGTAAAACACTTTTCTTTGATTTAACTTCATCATCATAGAAAGGAATTTCATCCTTACCTTTTGCTGATTTTTTAAATACAAAGAATACATATAAACCTACAAATATAATAAATAATATTATTTTTGTAATTATTTGATCAGTCATTTTTGTACTAAATAATATACCAACATATCCAGCACCACTGAATCCAAATACTGAAGCAGTTGCTCCAACTAAGAATGCACCTATAGTTGAAAGTAAAGCACTCATTTTATTATAACCAGCTTTAATTATAGCTCCTGCTACAAATGGAGTTAAGAATAATCCTAACATAGATATTCCTGTAAATCCACCAATTAAAGCAAAGCAAATAGTTACTAAAACTAATAAGAATTTTTCTTTACCTTTCCAACTAGCAGCAATCTTATCAACTAGTTTTGTATATGCACCTGTTTTATTAAGTACGCCATAAAACATACCAATCGCTGCAATTACAAGTGTATATTGAATAAATGCTTGGAATGATAATACAGGTAAACGGAATATATTAATAATTCCAACAGGAAGTTTTCCAGCTTCTGTAAATGTTCCAGCACTATATGTTCCAGTTGTAATAAACCAACTTAATACAACTGCAACTAAGTATGCAATACCAATTGCACATAATAAGTTATAGTTTTTCTTTGTTGATTTAGTTTCTTTAATTTCTTTAACTTCCTCAACAATTGCTTCTTTAACTTTTACTGTTTTGCTAATTTTAGCGCCACAACTACATTTAGTTGCCTTATCACTGACTTTTTTGCCACATTTTGCACATTTTATTAATGCCATATTTTATTACCTCCATTATCATTATAACACTTTTAGCAAACAAAACAAAATATTTTCATATATTTTTCAATATATGATATAATTTAATCGGTGATTTTATGTTTAAATATAGTGATTCAAATAAAAGATATCATACTCTAGATTATTTCTATAAACATAAATTTAATTCAAAAGTGTTTAAAGTATCTTTAAATGCTGGTTTTACTTGCCCTAATATTGATGGTACTAAAGGAACTGGTGGATGTATATATTGTTCACATGGTTCTGGAGATTTTGCAGGTAACCCAAAAGATGACTTAATAAAACAATTCAATGAAATAAAAGATATTGTTAGTAAAAAATGGCCAAACAGTAAATATATTGCTTACTTTCAAGCAAACACAAATACATATGCACCAGTTAGTGAATTAAAAGAAAAATATGAAGCAGTATTAAATCTACCTAATGTTATAGGTCTATCTATCGCTACTAGAGCTGATTCTATATCAGATGAATGTTTAGACTATTTAACTGAACTATCTAAAAAAACATATCTTACAGTTGAATTAGGTTTACAAACTATTCATGAATCCACATCTAATTTAATTAATAGATGTCATACATTAAAAGAATTTGAAGATATGGTCATTAAATTAAGAAAAAGAAATATCAATGTTGTAGTACATATAATAAATGGACTACCTTATGAAACAAAAGATATGATGATTGAAACTGTTAAATATTTAAACACTCTAGATATTCAAGGTATAAAAATACATATGTTAAGTATAGTTAAAGATACCCTGCTATCTATCATGTATAATAAAAAACCATTTCATGTATTAACTAAAGAAGAATATGTAGATATAGTATGTGAACAACTAGAATACTTAAGACCTGAAATAGTTATTAATAGAATTACAGGAGATCCTAAAAAAGAAGATTTAATAGAACCAAATTGGTTAGTTAAAAAATTCTGTGTATTAAACGATATTGATAAAGAGATGAACAAAAGAAATATTTATCAAGGAGACAAAACAAAAGAAATGCATTAAGCATTTCTTTTTATAAACCACTTTTCTTCAATATTAGCTGAACTACTTGAAGGCGCTGGATCTGGCATATCAAATTTAACAATAGTTGGAACTTTAAATGCTAGACCAAATGCCATACATGTACCTGGTTGTAATATTTTAATTTTCTTAATAATTTCATCAGTAATATTAGGTACCATTTCTCTAATATATTCAACATCCTTAGGATGTAACATCTTAAATACTAAGAAGTTATTACATTGTGATAATGCAGTTTCAGATAATTCAGAAGGTCTTTGTGAAATTAAACCTAATAAAACGCCATATTTTCTACCCTCTTTAGTAATACGATCAAATATGTTATAACCCAATAAGAAATTATCATTATCATTTTGTACATATCTATGTGCTTCTTCTAGAATTATATGGAATGGTAAAGATCCTCTATCATCCATATTCTTCGCATAATCAAAGAACATCTTAGAATATATTTTAGTAATTGTTTTAGCTAATCTATCATCAACATAGTTAATATTAAAGTTAATTATTTGAGCTTTCTTACCATTAGTTGCAGTTAATAAATCTCTTATATATTGATCCTTAGTTACATATTCAGGAACATCAAAATATTTAGCTGCTTGACTATTTAATAATGAATGTAATCTAACTTTTAATATATTAGATTCATCATAAATTTTATCACTTTTCAATATACCTTCAGATATAAGTGCAAAATCCATCGCATCACTTAATCCTTTTAATGTATAAGGGAATGATCCATCAGGTAACTCTAACTCGATTGTATCATCCAAAAATGAGTTCATAAAATTCATTAATAATTCCATTTCTCTCATTTTACCAGATGCATCAATTAATAAACATTGTTTTAATGTTCTTGTATAACCTGGTTGGAATATTTGAGTTTCTAGATTTAATTCTTTAGTATTATAGTAAGATAAAATTGATATAACTTGATCTCTTATTTGTGTAGAAGGTCTACCACTAGTTAAAATATCTAAAATAGCCCTTGCAATTATATCATTCTTACTTTTAATTACTTCATCTTCTTCTCTACAGAATACAGTAACGATTTTTAATGCTTTCTCAATTATAGGTAATTGTCCATGTGATTCAACACCTAATAATAAAGCAATATCATCTGTACCTAATAACCATAATGGAATTTTAACAATTTCTGTATCACTAAAATTAGTATTTGTAGTATATGATTTAAAACTAATTTCTGGTACTTTTTCACTTAATCTAGAAAACGCAGCATGATATTCACCATATGCATCAAATATTAATATAGTTGATTTATATGCAATCGCGTTTTGTTTAGAAAATAAATTTTGAAATATTCTAGATACTGAACACGATTTACCTGAACCAGTAGAACCAAATATAGCAAAATGATTACTAAAGAATGGATTAATTGGAATATCTACTGATACATTTTCAAAAACAGGACTAGTACCTAAATGTAAGTATTTAGATTCATCACTATTATCCGCACTAATAATCATCGGTATTTTATCAGTTGGAACCAATCTAACATTTGCTGTTACAGATGGTTTCTTAATAACACCAAATACAAATCTACCATTTATTAATTCACCTAATAAATGAATATATGCAATATTATCTTTAATTTCTTCTATTTCACCAATACATACATTGTTAGGACTTTCAATACTAACATACATATTAGCGAGTTCTCCACCATTTAAAGCTTCTTCTGTTAATTCTAAAATAACTAGATTTTCTTCAATCCCTTTTATCTTTCCTATCATATAAGCCTCCTATATTAAACTCTTTCTTGTATATATCTTCATGCCTTTAATAACATATAAAGTTATATGTTCATCTTTCATGAATTTAACAAATCCTAAGCCAGATAAAACAATATCATGATTAGCTTTAACATCTAATTCATATTTATCCATATTATCTATTTTTATATTTTTAAATGTCCTATTAACTTCTAATTTATTAGAAATATATAAAACAATATCATTATTACTTAAATCAATTTTAAATAGATCTTCAACAATAATACTTTGTTTCTTATTAATTTGTAAACTAATAGGTTTAATCTCTTTTTTAGGTATTATAGTTTTTAATTCCTTAATATCTTTCAAATAATAAATACTACCATTATCTAATACACCTGGTGTATCAATAAGTGTTAATTCATCATCTATTTTAATACTTATATTATCAATAGTTGTATTTGGTAATATTGATGTTGTAATAACATCATTACTTGAAGCATAATTATATAATATCTTATTTATCATAGTTGATTTACCAGCATTAGTATAACCTAACACATATACATTACTACTCTTCTTATAATTATTTATCATTTCCATTAATTCATCAAAATGATAATTATTCATACTACTTATTACAATTCTATCAACAATATTTAAATTAACATCATCTAAATAATTAAGTAATTTTTCTTCATATAAAGATTTAGGTAATATATCTCTTTTAGTTAATACTAAAATTACATTATTGTGAATATATTTACTTATTAATTCCATATCTGGATTAAAATTAAATAAATCACAAACTATCAATACTAAATCTTTAGTATCATTTATATCTTTAAGCATCAATTCGAATTCTTCTTTATTTTTTATGATAGGCATATAATCCCCATAATTTTGAATTCTAAAACATCTTTCACATAAACGTGCATTATCATTTTTAGCGTATCCCTCTTTAGATGGATCTATAGACTGAATACTAACACCACAACCTATACATTTATTCATAATATCTTCCTTTAACAAATAAATTGTTGGCACGTAATTTAGACATAATGCGTCTTTCTTTTCCTCTTTTTAAATGTGTAATAAATGAACACTTATTACTAATTGGATTTACTAAAATAGTAGTTATACCAATTCCATTGCCGAATTTAATATCTGGTGTCATTTGATCTGTTACTAATGCAATTTCAGGTTCTTTATATTTTTTTAATACATCTTCAATCTTATTAGAAAATATTTTATACACATGGTTATAACCTTCAATATTTAATGCACTTTTAATACTGTTAAAGCGACGATTTTTACATTCAGTATATAAAATAGGTTCAATACCAAGACTTTTTAATGAATCTATTAATCCTAATAACTTATTACTAACTTCACAAGAATTATGAGAGACTAAAGTGTTGTCTATATCAAACAATATACATTTAATACCGCTTTTAGCTAATTTATCATATTTAACTACATATATACTTTTTTGATATATATCAGGTATGTATCTATCCATTTAATCATCTCCATTACTATACTTATTTTAACATAATTAATATTGATTTACAATAATAAACTATGGTATAATCGTATTAGTTAGGAAGATGGATATGAAAAAGAAAAGTTTAATTTTATTAGCTATATTAGCATTCACTTTTATAGGTTTTACCACTAATGTATCTGCAGCTGCAGAACATCAAAATACTGAATCTTCTTTTGTTCAAGATGAAAAAGAATTTTCTGAAAATAGACAAGGTACGATGGATACTGAAAAAGAAAAAGCCAGAGTTGAAGATCTACATATTAGTTGTAAAAATGGTGATGTTGCTAAAGCTATATCATTTACAAAAAACATATACAATATTATGAGAGTAGCTGTACCTGTTATCTTAGTAATAATGGGTAGCCTAGATTTTGCTAAAGCAACTATTGCTTCTAATACTGATGAGATGGAAAAAAACAAAAAACGTTTTATTAATAGATTAATTATTGCTGCTGCTATATTCTTATTATTATCATTATTCCAATTAATTACAAATATACTTGTTAGTTCTGGTGTTGCAGGTAGTGACTCATGGTTAACATGTTGGGATAAAGCATAACAAAAAAACTCAAGGAAACTTGAGTTTTTATATTGTTAATAAATTTTTTAGAAATCTTAAATAAAGTTTAATTATATTTGCTTTTGAGATATCTTTATTCACTGTTAAATCTACCGATTTAATTATATTACCATTTTCTAATACATCTATTCTGCCTACTACATCACCTATTTTAAGTGGTGCTTTTAATTTATTAGTAATAACGTTATATGAATAATTTTTATTGGCATCTATTTTTTTATTTAAAATAGCTACATCTTCCTTAGCTACAATTTTTGCATATCCTTCTTTTGATGCATCAACATATTCATTTGCTAAAACCTCCCCTTTTCTTATAATTGAATCTAACCTATAAGTGGCATATGCGTAATCAAGCATTTCACTTACTTCCTTATTGCGCATCTCACTTGTCGGTTCATCCATTATAACGGCAATTACTCTGAAACCTTTATTGGCAGTTGCTGTAAGACAATAACCTGCTTCATCAGTAAATCCTGTTTTAAATCCATCTACACCCTTATAAAATCTTACTAACTTATTTGTATATGAATATTACTATAGTGAGTGTTTCACTTCTTGGTGAAATAATACCATAAAATTCTATGCTTTACAAATCATTTTTTTATAAATCTCTAATTGCTTGATCCCAAATTTGTCTAAGATTTTCATATGTTAATGTTTCTCTTACTTTTTCTTTATCTATCCAAAACACATTTGATATTTCACTTTCTTGTTTGTTTATCTCAAAATTATCTCTTGGTTTAGCTAAAAAATATACTACTTCTTTATTAATGTTTTCATTTTGAATATAAGAAAGTGAATATCTCTTTTTACTATCAATTTCAATATCTATATTAGTTTCTTCTTTAACTTCACGAATAGCAGCATCAACTTCACTTTCCTCTGGTAAAATATGGCCTTTAGGGAATCCATAATTTCCAGATTTTTTTTGCTGAACTAATAATATTTTCCCATTTAATTCAACTATTCCTCCGCAAGATTTTTCATTTTTCATTTTATCACCTTTCTCATCCTATCATATTTTTTATAAAATTGAAACATCTTATTTAATTCCGTTAATAATTCTTCAATCTTTTTTTGATTACCAAATTCTTTTATAATATTAATTCTATCAAGATAGTGTTCAATATTATATTTTATATCATCTATAGGATAATCACTATAAAATTTTATATTATTAGCATTTCTAGTAATATAAGAAATATTAATTCCATAATTTTTAATTATATCAATGTATTTCTCATAAAATTTAAGCTTAGATAAATATTTTTCAAAACTAATTAATCTACAATTTTCAC
>ODAI010521914.1_pt1 | contig 12845 bp, 9 predicted proteins | sample 1539321 | NCBI WGS metagenome assembly ODAI01 (sample SAMN02144231, study PRJEB22623) | gut metagenome | biome: sheep rumen | host: Ovis aries | place: New Zealand | reverse complement strand
CCGCTCAATATCGATGAGTACGGTGCTGTGGATGAAAAGTTCCATGCACACGGCTTCAAAGATGCGTTCGTCCGAAAAATAAAGTAGAAGCTCAGCGATGCGGAATGAATGGCTCCATTCGTTCCGCATTGACGGCTTTATATGCAGAGAATAGAATTTAATTCCTTTTTCTATTATAATTTCTTTCATGTTCAATTCACTTTCGGGTACAATTACCGGTAAATTTCCGCAGAAACTTTTCCTTGATACAAATGGTATTGAATGGGATATAATCGTTCCTGACACTACTCTGGACGATTTGCCTAAGCTGGGAGAAAAAGCGCGGGTTTTTACATGGATGCAGCATACTGACAGTGCAATGAACCTTTTTGGTTTTGCCTCAACAAAAGACCGCGATTTGTTTTTTGACTTGAACAAGGTCGAGGGGGTCGGCCCAAAATCCGCGATTAAAATCATGAGCAATATTCAGCGTGATCAGCTCGTTCAGAGCCTTGAAAACGGAGATTTGGCCGCGCTGGAGAAAATTCCGGGGCTTGGCAAAAAAACAGCCCAGAAAATGCTGCTCACCCTCAAAGGCAAGCTCACTCTTGAAGAAGATTTGCCGGGCGTAAAAGTCGTGGTCAATCGTGGCGGAGAGTATGCCGATTTAATTTCTGCGCTCGCAAACATGGGCTACGACAAGCGGGATGTGGAAAACTGCATTTCAAAACTCGTGGATGAACTTAACAATGAGATTTCTTCTGGTGGCGAGGTCGCCTTCAAGGACAAAACGCGCGATGCAAAGGAAGAAATCTTGTTCAGGCGGGCAATTGTCGCACTGGCACAGTAGCAATGAGTAATGTAAACGGAAAACGAAAAATTGAAAGCTAACTTTGATTCTGATATAAACGAATTTTCTCAGCTGGCATCGCAGGCTTCGACTCACATTGTTCGGGCGGATGTGCCTAGTGACGAGGACAGTGCGGACGGCTCTTTGCGGCCGAAGATGCTTGACGAATTCCTTGGACAAAGGGAAATCAAAGAAAATCTTTCGGTCTTCATTCAGGCGGCGCGCGAGCGTCGTGAACCGCTTGACCATCTGTTTTTAATCGGACCGCCGGGACTTGGAAAGACAACCCTTGCCGAAATCACGGCACACGAGCTTGGTGCGGATTTCAAAGTCACATCGGCTCCTGCTTTGGATAAGCCGAAGGATTTGGCGGGCATTCTCTCAACGATTTCTCCGGGAACGGTTTTCTTCATCGATGAGATTCACCGTCTCAAGCCTGCAATTGAGGAAATGCTTTATATTGCCATGGAAGATTTTGAGCTTGACTGGGTAATCGGTCAGGGAGCGGCAGCCCGCACGGTGCGAATCCCGATTCCAAAGTTTACGCTTGTTGGCGCGACTACAAAAGCCGGAATGGTCTCAAAGCCGTTGCAGACCCGATTCGGAATCATCCAGAGATTCAATTTTTATACTCATGAAGAACTTTCTTCTATTATAAAGCGCAGCGCGGCTATCCTTAACTGTAAGATTGACGATGATGCGGCACTTCTCATGGCTCGCTCTAGCCGGGGAACACCTCGCGTGGCAAACCGTGTCCTTCGCAGGATGAGGGATTTCGCGCAGTTCTACGGTGACGGCCGAATCACGCTAAAAATCACGGAAGACGGCCTCAAAAAACTTCAGATTGATTCTCTGGGCTTAGAGCATTATGACCGTGAGATTCTTCTTTCAATAATCAAGAATTTCGGTGGCGGGCCGGTTGGTGCTGAGACGCTTGCAATTTCAATCGGAGAGTCGCAGGACACCCTTGAGGATTATTACGAGCCTTATCTGATTCAGTGCGGCCTGATTCAGCGAACCCCGCGTGGCAGGATTGTCACCGCAAAGGCATACCAGCACCTCGGACTTGAATACAACTCAAATGCCACAGGCAGCCAGCCAAGTTTGTTTGAATAGTCAATGCCGCACCGCCGTGGAGCACCTGCGAAGCAGTTCGAACTGGCACGACAACGAGAGTGCCAGCGGAGCGAAGCGAAGGAATGAGGGCTACCGAAGTGCGGAAGGGCGGCAGCCAGAAAAATTTGCGTAAAAAAAATCGTGCAAATTCCATAATTTTATCTTATAATAATATTAACGAATTTTTCAGGAGTTTTTATGAAATTAAACAGCCTTAAAACTAAGCTTTTGATGCTTTTGATTGTTATCGTTGTGATTTCCAATGGAATTTTGGGGGCAATAGCCTATACGATGTCAAAATCTTCGTTGGAAAGTTCTGTCGAGCAGACAATCACCACAATTTCTGAGAAAATTGCTGTCCAGGTCGCACAGCAGAATGAAAGGGAATTCCATTTATTGGAGTCTTTGGCGAACCTTTCAATCATTCAGGATCCGGATATTTCAATTGCCGAAAAAAGCAAAATCCTGCTTGGTGTTGCGAAGACTGACCCACGGTATGAGAACATCGCTTATTATGACGAGCATGGAATGAGCATCACAAGTGACGGACAGCTTGTTGATTTGTCGAGCCGGGCTTACTTCAAGGAAGCTTTTGCCGGAAATCATTACCTTTCTGACCCAACTTTCAGTCCTGTAAATAATTTGCTTTTGATGATGTATTCAGTTCCTGTCTATAACAAGGAACATTCTAAAATCATCGGTGTAATAGTTTCAATTTTCCATGGAAAGACCCTTTCAGACCTTTGTAAAGAAATTTATATCGGAAAAGAAAGTCATCCGTTCATCATCAACATGAAGAGCGGCAAAACAGTTGCTGATTCTGATGTAAAATATGTTGAGGAAGGTCAGGTTCTCAAAGATTCAACTTCGGGCGCAATGAAGGAAGCAATCATCGAGGCCATGAGCGGAAGCACCACTTACAAGATTTTCTTTGAGCCGTGGCGCAAAAAGAATATGGTTGCTTCGTACAGGCCTGTCGGCGGCGAAAGTGACTGGGCTGTGTTCTGTATGGCTCCCGCTGATGAATTCTTCGGTTCAATCACGAAAATGTCAGCATCAATGTTAGTCAGTGTCATCGTGATTCTTGTTGTCGCGATTATTTTCAGTGCCGTAATCCTTTCGATTTCATTGAGGCCTTTAAAAGCTGTCGAGACTTCAATCACTGAGATTGCGAGCGGAAATGCTGATTTGACAAAACGAATTGCCGTAACATCAAATGATGAGATCGGAAATGTCGTAAAAGGCTTCAATGCGTTTACTGAAAAATTGCAGACAATCATCTCTCATGTCAAACATTCAAATGCAAATCTTGACAGCGTTGGCTCTGACATGAGCGCGAGTGTCGATGATACTGCAAGCTCAATCACACAGATTATCGCAAACATTGATTCTATGAAGAGGCAGATTGACGGCCAGAACCAGAGCGTAAGTCAGACTGCCGGGACTGTCAATGAGATTGCATCAAACATTGAGTCTCTGGAAAAAATGATTGAGAGCCAGTCGAACGGCGTTACTCAGGCAAGTGCGGCTGTCGAAGAGATGATCGGAAATATTTCTTCGGTTAACGGTTCCATGGAAAAGATGGCACGCTCATTCGGGGATTTGCGCGCAAACTCTCAGGCGGGCATCTCAAAGCAAAAAGCTGTCAATGACCGAATCACGGAGATTGAAAGCCAGTCAACCATGCTTCAGGAAGCAAATGTCGCAATCGCGGCCATCGCAAGCCAGACTAACCTTCTTGCCATGAATGCGGCAATCGAGGCGGCTCATGCGGGCGAGGCAGGAAAGGGCTTTGCCGTTGTCGCTGACGAAATCCGTAAGCTTTCAGAAACTTCAACTGCTCAGTCTAAGACAATCGGTGATCAGCTTACAAACATCAAAAATTCAATCAGCGAAGTCGTTTCGGCTTCCGGCGAGTCAGCCCTGGCTTTTGAGGCTGTTTCCCGCAAACTTGAGGAAACTGATGCCCTTGTCATGCAGATTAAGGCCGCAATGGAAGAGCAGAACGAAGGAAGCCAGCAGATTACAGACGCGCTTCACAATATGAATGACAGCACGATTGAGGTTCGCAACGCATCTGCCGAAATGGAAGAAGGCAACAAGATGATTCTCAAAGAAGTCCAGATGCTGCAGAACGCTTCTGCATCTATGGCACAGAGCATGGAAGAAATGGCCATCGGAGCAAGAAAAATCAATGAGACTGGCTCTGCTTTGAGCGGAATTGCCGGAAAAATGAGCGAGTCTATCTCAGCCATTGGCTCACAGATTGACCAGTTTAAGGTTTAAGTTTAGACTGTTCGTTCAATGAAACTGACAGACTTTTACTTTGATTTACCAGAAGAACTCATCGCTCAAAAACCGAGCGGAATCCGCGGGCAGGACAAGCTCATGCTCCTCAACCGCGAGACAGGCGAGGTCAAGCACCTCAAGATGGATGATTTGCCGGATTTAATCTCGCCTGACACGCTCATGGTTTTCAACAACTCAAAAGTACGCCGGAGCCGCTGCTACGGAATCAAGCTTTCCGATGTCGAAGGGCAGGGCGGTCGTGAGCAGGAGTTTATGTTCCTCAACCAGATGACTCCCGAAGGCAATTTGTGGCACACAATGGTCAAAGGAGCCAAAAAAGTAAAAACTGGTAACAAATACCGCTTTACGGACGGTTCTGTCGGAACTATCATCGAGCACGAGAACGACACAGGAAGTGAATTCCGCACGATTCAATTTGAGTCGCGGCTCGATGACGACTGGTTCGGCCGTAACGGACACATTCCTCTTCCGCCGTACATCCGCCGCGAGGATGATGATACTGACAGCGAGCGGTACCAGACGGTCTATGCCAAAGAAACAGGAAGCTCGGCCTGCCCAACTGCGGGCTTACACTTTACCGAAGATATGTTCCGCCGTCTTGATGAAAAGGGGATAGAGCGGGTTTTCGTAACATTGCATGTCGGCCTGGGAACATTCCTTCCTGTTCGCACGGAGAACATCGAAGAGCACAAAATGCACGAGGAAGTTTACACCGTTCCGTTTGATGTTGCCGAAAAAATCAATCAGGCTAAACGCGATGGCCGCCCAATCTTGGCCGTTGGAACGACAAGTGTGCGCACACTCGAAAGCGCGAGCGATGAAAACGGATTTGTAAAAGGCGGTTCAAGCGCGACCCACATCTTCATGTATCCGGGCTACAAGTTCAAGTGCGTAAACCAGATGTTCACGAACTTCCATACCCCGGAAAGCACATTGATTATGCTCGTAAGCGCATTTGCCGGTCGCGAGCACATCCTGAACGCCTACAAAAAAGCCGTAGAAGAGAAGTATCACTTTTTCAGCTACGGCGACTGTATGCTTATCAAATAGGTTAAGTAAGCTGTTCCAGCGAATATTTTGTCAGGTTCCAGAACTGATGCTTTAAAATCGGATTCAGTTTTTTGCCTTTTGCCACTTCGTTGAAGAAATCTTCGGCTTCGAGCATGAAGTTTGAGATTGCTGTCGCGGATAGAGGAAGATGCGCGCCGATTAATTTGTTTTCCAGCTCAATGTCACGGAATTTAATGCTTCCTGCAAACGCAATCCTCAGGTCTGAAATCTGATTTTTCTGTGAGTTTGCCAGAAAGGCGAATCCAGCGGAAAGATCGCTTATTGAATGTGAAGGGCCTAGACGCCTGAACACAGAAACTTCCCATTCTTCGAGTGGCAGGCGCACTTTTGAAAGCAGAGAGCCGCTTGAAATCGAATCAAAACGCATTATCGGCTGAAAGCTGGTATTCTCCCCGTCAGTCACTTCAAGCCTCGCATCGAGGGCGAGTAGGGGAGCGTAAAGAGTGTGATAAAAACCTTTCGCGCAGATATTTCCGCCGATTGTCGCAATGTTCCGCACATTTTTGTTCGCGATTGTAGTGATTGCTTCGTAAAAGATTTTTGGAAGGTTCGCCTCACCCAAATCTTCGATTGCGGAAAGCTGAACGCCCGCGCCTAAATCAATATATCGTTCGTGCTTGTCAATTTGATTAAGTTCTTCAATTCCCCTGATTGAGAGGTTTTTTTCGGGCAGTTCTTTTTCAACAAAACTTGTGCAGCCTCCGACGATGTTCAAATCAGAGATATTTTTGAGCTGGTAGAATATGTCGTTGAGGTTTTTTGCATAAAAAAAAGTCTTAGACTGTGGCATTCCTTCGTCCCTCCCGCTCGTGTTTGATTGCGGTCGCATAAATCACGCCATTGATGAAAGTCTTTCTGTCTATGCAGTTGCATTTTATTGAAGCCGCAAGCTCTTCAAGATCTTCCATTGTCGGCCTGTAGACCTTTTTTAAAAGCTCATAAGTTGAGAAAATCCTTGTGCTGTTGCAGAATCCGCATGTCGTAACTCCAGCCTGTTTGAATCCGGCCGTGATGTCCTCGCCTTCTTTTGTGAGCAGGAAGAATTCAAGCGTTTCGATTGAGGCATTCCTTACGATTCCAACCGGAATGACACAGCTTGGAACCGGCCTGTCATCGAGAAGGACTGTGCATGAGCCGCACCTGCCCTTTGTGCAACCTTCTTTCACTGAGAGTAATCCCTGTCGTCTGAGGACTTCAAGCAGGCTTTCGCTTGGTTTTGCATCGAGAATTACTTTTGAGCTGTTTAGCATGACAGGAATTTTCATTTGTCTGCCTCTTCTGATATTCTTTTGGAGTCATTGTAGTTTTCGCAGATTTTAAATAGCGAGTCTGTTTTTAGCGGAAGCGACCTGACTGGGTATGCGAGTGCCTGTGAGAGTGCGGAAGTGTAGGCCGCAGGAAGAATTGAATAGACAAGATGACCGATTTGCTTTGGCTCTTCTTCGGACTGCATGAACTGCACGGAAATCGACGGGCAGTTTATAGAATCATCCTCGACCAATGTTGTAAGGCATCGCTGAATCGAGCGGTACACGGAATTTTCTGCTGATTTTGGGGAAAGAATTTTACCTCCGTCGATAATCACGCAGATTTTTCTGATTGTCTCGCGGTATGTGAATATGTCAAATTCGACTTCAACGGTACAGGTTCCGAACGCAGTGTTGTAATACGGAGTGCCGGAAAATTCCTGCTGGTTCCAGAGTTTTTTTCGTGACGGTGGCAGGGATTTTTTGACCGAAAATGGCGTTCCGTCGATTTTCTTGCGTTTGATTGCGTCAACGCATTTTTTGAGAAGGGTTGTCCTGAGACTGACTGTTCCAATCAGAGTTTCAGGGATAATAAGGTTTTCCTTGCTTTTTTTACCGATTTCTTCGACCGTCTCGTTCGTAAAAATTATGTTCCGCCTGTCAATTTCGATGTTATCCGTAATGATTTTTGTCCAGATTTCACGGATTGCCACTGACGGAGGATATGCATGGACTACGATTTTCTTTTCTTCGTTGACAGAAACTTGCATCGAGATGTTTGTCTTGTCAAAAAATGACCCCAGATAGCCGCTTCCGTCAAAGGCACATGCAAGGCCGATACCGCGCAAAGGCGGAGAATATGCCGAACTTTCTGATTGCTCGTAGCGGTTGTGCTCGGCAAGCCTTGAAACTGCATATTTCCGCTTGAAGTCGCTCCTGATTACTACGGCGTTTATGGCATCGCTGGAACGGCCAAACAGAAATGTAAAAGGCTTCGTTGATTTTTGCAATCCTCCGGCTTTGTTCATCTGCCTCAAATCGACTGGCGAAAATCCTGTTGCTTCCGCAATTTCCTGAATCTGATTTTCGACAGCGAAAAATGAATGTGAGTCAATCATTGAGAGATGGAGTGATGACGGCGGATTGTGACTCCTGAATGCTTTTGCACTGACCCTGACATTCTTGCAGTTGTAAATTCCTGTGCCAGCAAGCGTAAGCCTGTCAAGAATTTCCTGTGCGAAAGGATTGTACGCGCCTGCATCGAATTCGATAGAAATGTCCATCGCCCTGATGATTCCGTCTTTGTCGAGGGCTGTTTTATGCTTGATTGAAAGTTTTGGCGGAAGTTCCAGAAGCTCTTCCTGCGCGAGCCTTGAAAGTGAATATTTGATAGGACAGCCAGTTTTTATTGCTGCGACAGCCGCCTGTGCGACAAGAATGGTGTTCAGCCAGAGCGCGTTCGTTGTTTTATGCGAAACAAGGGTGCGCGTGAGAAAGATTTTTTCTTTTGGAAAGCCGGTGATTTCAGAGACGGTTTTTGCAAGCTGACTGATCCACTGGCAGGGCGTAAAAATATGCAGGTTGCCGCCCTTGATGTAGCAAAGGCAGCCTTCAGTTTCTTTGTTCGGCTTGTATTGGATTTTGTTGTCCCATCTTCCTTCGACCACAAAGGCTGATTTTTCTTCGTTCGCAAAAATTTCATCGACATCGCCAACGACAAGCTTTCTTTTTGCGATGATTTCCTTTGGTTTTGAGAAATCTTCAATTGTTTTACGGAGCGAGATTATGCTCTGCTCAAGCGGAGAACCGTCTTTTAGTGAGACCGAAAGGTAATTGTATGTCCTTGAAAAGTCTGACTCGTCTTTTTTGAGTTCTTCCTGATCGAGCTGAATGCGGATTGATTTTTTCAGTTCTTCAAGAACATTTTTGTCAGGCCCGACGAGAATGCCGAGAGGCTCGCCCTTGTAAGAAATCTCATCCGTCGAAAAGACCGGCACTTCCGTGTCCAGAATTTTTACTTTTGCAGCTCCTGGAATGTCTTTGCTGGTAAAAAGATGGCAGTTTTCGGGAATTGTCGTTTTGGGGGCGAATCCGATTGAAATTATTTTGCCGTAAGAGAACGGACTTGTGATGACAACGGCATGAAGCATGTCAGGCATGCTCATGTCGCTGTAAAAATCATCAGAGAAAATAACCTTTTTTTTGCCGGTGCTTTTTCTCTTAGCGCACATGATGCTTTTCTCCGACTGATTTTACCGCTTCGATTACAATTTTTGCCTGCTCTTCGCTCATATCGGGGAAGAGCGGGAGTGTAATCGTGTTCTTTGAATGTTCATCGGCGTTCGGAAAATTTTCTGCCCTGAAATCAGGATATTTTTGCTGCCAGTAAGTAAAATTGAAAATCGCGATGAAGTGCATTGAGATTCCAAGCCCTTTTTCCTGCAGTTCCTTTGCAAAAGTGTTCCTGTCACAGTCAAGCTTTGTTGCGTCGAGATGAAGAAGATACAAATGCCATGCGTTCCCATCCCCATCCGGCGGAAGAATCACATAATCCAAGTCTTTGAAAGCCTCATTGTAGCGGGCTGCGATTTTCTTGCGTTTTTCGTCAAATGATTTTGCCTTTTTGAGCTGAACCCGCCCGATTGCGCTAAGTACATCCGGCAGATTTGACTTGAAGCCCGGCGCGATGATGTCATATTCCCAGCTGGCCTTCGGATTTGTGTAGCGGTCCCATGCATCGCGGTTCATTCCGTGCAGGCGCATCTGGCTCATTCTTTTTGCAAGAGAGTCGTCATTTGTGGTAATCATGCCGCCTTCGCCGGTGGTCATTGTCTTTGTGGCGTAGAACGAGAAAACACCGATGTCGCCCAAAGTGCCCGCAAAGCCATTTTTTGTAGGGCTTGGGAAAGAATGTGCCGCATCCTCAATCACATAGATTTTATTCTCTGGTGTGGAATATTTTTTTGCAAGCTCGTTGATTTTATTCATATTGCAAAGATTGCCCGCAATATGAACTGGAACAATCGCGACGATTTTATGTTCAGTGTCTTTTTTAAGGATTTCTTCGATTTTTACAGGATCGATTGAATAAGAATCTCGCTCGATATCGGCAAAAAAAACATCTCCGCCCAAGTGAACCGCACTCGCCGCCGTTGAGACAAAAGTGTATGGAGTGGTGATTACGGCTTTTCCTTGTCGAACCCCGCATGCTTCCATCGCAAGAATCATTCCGCTTGTATTGGAATTTACCGCAAGCGCGTGTTTGCTCCCGACATATTCTGCGAATTCACATTCAAAATCATGGGTGACTTTGCCCGTGGTGAGCCATCCTGAATCAATTACATCACAAACTGCTTTTTTTTCTTCATCGTCAAAAGACGGCTTAAAAAATGGAACTTTAATTTCTGCCATAGTGTGAATATTATAACGCAAAAATAAGGAAATATAAACAAGATTTTCTAAGCAGATTAAAAAACGGGCTTCCGGTCGTGAAAACGACTTATCGAAACCGCAGGCTAGCCTGCTACACGCAGTTTGTGCTTGTAACTATATACGTTTGCCGCTTACGCGGCAGCACAAACAGAGTGTTTTCGTAAGTCGTTTCACTCCCTCGCGTCGTTTTTTAACTCAACTATAAATTTTTGGAATTATCTTTCTTCGTGATTTTATAATATTCATCCAAAGTAGGGACATTCTGGCGCAAAATTGAAATCAGCATTTCTTTGTTGCGGAATTTTTCTTCGTCGCCTTTGAAGAAGCAGATTGGCTCCAGTTTTGAGAGAAGAGAGTCCAGCTTTTCATCGCCGAATTCGATGTTTTTTAGGACGAGGAGCTTTTCGTAGTCTGTTTTCTGCGGATTTTCCTCGTCGAGCCAGAGCGGTTCATAGACACGCTCTCCCTCCCTCGCACCGATAATCTTGATTTCAATGTCTTTGCCCGGCTCCAGCCCTGAGAACCTGATGATCTGCTCTGCCATATCGATGATTTTTAACGGCTCGCCCATGTCCAGAAGGTATGACCGGCTGTTTTCGCCTACGCCGCCAGTCTCAAGAACAAGGGAACATGCTTCTGGAATCGTCATGAAAAAGCGTTCCATGTCCTTATCAGTGACTGTGACAGGACCGCCACACTTAATCTGCTGCTGAAACAAAGGAAGAATCGAGCCTCGCGAGCCGAGAACATTTCCGAAACGCACGAACATGAACTTCTGGTTTGAAGCCGCCTTTTTTGCGTATTGAAGCACGAGTTTTTCACAAAGCATTTTGCTCGCACCGTATACGCTGACAGGCGAAACCGCTTTGTCCGTGGAAATAAGGACGAATCTCTGCACATTGCTTTCAATAGCCGCGTCCAGAAGATTTTTTGTGCCGAACACATTGTTTTCGATTACAGCGACAGGATTTTCTTCCATCATCGGAACATGTTTGTAAGCCGCACAATGGAAAATTACATCGGCGCGAGTCTTTCTGATGATGTAGCGAACATATTCCTTGTCCTTCATGTCGCCGATAATCGGAACGACAGTTGCCTTTTCGCCGACTCCTTCCTGCTGAAGAACATGAAGCTCGCGGTAAATCTGCACGATTGAATTCTCTCCGTGCCCGAAAAGATAAAGTCTCTCTGCTCCGCCCGAAAGAAGCTGCCTTGAAAGCTCCGAGCCGATTGAGCCTCCTGCTCCCGTAATCAAAACTCGCTTTCCACGGAGATATTGAAGGCTTTCGTGAAGCGGAATAATCACAGGCGTTCGGCCGAGGATGTCGAGCGGATCGATTTCGCGGGTCTGGACAAAATGAGCCTTTCCGTCAACAATCTGGCTTACGCTTGGCAAAATCCTGATGTGCGCGAATCCGCCTTTTTTTAAGTCCTCGTAAATTTCACGGATTTTTTCGGTTGGTGCGCTCGGAATGGCGATTATTGCCTCGTCGAGTGGCCCGCATCTCAAAAGTTTTGCGACTTCAGAAATCGGCCCCAAAACAGGAATCCCGTCAATCTGCTTCCCGATTAAATTCTTGTCATCATCCAAAAATGCTGAAACTGAGCCGAAAACTTTTTTGCGCTTCAAGTCCTCGGAAATCATCTGGCCGGCAAATCCCGCGCCGATTATATAAATTTGTGAATCACTTTTCTGTAGCATAATTTTCTTCGTAGATTTCGCATCCACGCTTGCCTTTTTCTTTTACTATATAAAGAGCTTTGTCTGCTTTTTTAAACAAATCTTCTGAGAAGCCTTCTGCTCCAAATGCAACTCCGACACTGATAGAGACAGGTTTGATGTTATCCTGTATGTTCAGGAGCTTTTCGTTTGCCGTCAGGATCTTTTTCTTGATGATTCTGGCTGCCTTTACCGTGCAGTTCGGAAGAATCGCCGCAAATTCATCGCCGCCGATTCGTGCAATGTAATCTTCTGTTCGGAATGTCTCCGTAAGAATCCGGGCAAGTTCTTTGAGCGCAACATCACCGCCTGCGTGACCGAAATTATCGTTGATGTACTTGAAATTGTCCATATCGATGAGAAGAAGGGCAATAGGATGTTTTTTTTCGGCCGATGTCGTGCAGATTTGGTCAAAGGCACGACGGTTAAGGATTCCTGTGAGAGCATCGTATTCGGCTTTTTTGAGCAGAGACTTTTCATTCTGAGCCTTCAGCTCGTAAATTTCGTTGTAGCTTTCAGCAAGATGCTTACATTCAAGAGAGCCGATAACATTGAGCTTTTCATCATTGGCGATTGATGCCTTGAATTTTTCGAGCGGAAGAATGACAAGGTAAGCAAACGCGATGAAAAGAATCACATTTATAAGAAGCAATACAAAGAAGAGAATCCGGAGCCTGCGGATGTTTGCTCCCAGTTCGTCTGCATTGATGTTCAGCTCGTCCTTAATCTGCTGCTCGATTGCATCGATTGTGAGCCTGCAGTTTTCGTTAATTCTTGTTTTGTAAATGAGATAGCCTTCACCGAAAAGATTGTTCAGGGCGATTTCATGCAGCTGTTCTTTTGGAATGTCTTCATCAATTGCCCGGATTTGGATTTCACGGATTCTTTCAGGAAGATTATTGCTGCCCATAACTTTGTAGGCCAGCCTGATTGCATAAAGCTCCATGTTAATGAGACTGTTTGCCTGTTCCATTGCTATTTTGAGCCGCTGCAGGGCCAGGTCTTTTTCGGAACAGACTTCTTCAAGATTTTCGAGAGCCTTCTGCTGTCTTTTTGTATTTATGATTTCGTCAAGATAAGAGTGAACATATGTTTCTTTGTGAGTTACTACGAAAAGCCT
>ODAI013109549.1_pt1 | contig 12846 bp, 15 predicted proteins | sample 1539321 | NCBI WGS metagenome assembly ODAI01 (sample SAMN02144231, study PRJEB22623) | gut metagenome | biome: sheep rumen | host: Ovis aries | place: New Zealand | reverse complement strand
TGGGAACTTTTTTTCGGGGAAAGGGGGTCGGGCCCCCGGATCAGGAGGTCAAGCATGGAGTATCAGGGAATCGACTATCTGCGGCGAAAGCTGGCCAGTAAGCAGGGCCGGGTGAACCTCAGATACAAATATTACGAGATGAAAAACGCGGTTCAGGACTTCAATATCGTGATCCCGCGGGAATGGTCCTGGCTGACGGTTACCCTGGGATGGTGCGGAAAGGCTGTGGATGCGCTGGCGGATCGGCTGGTGTTCCGGGAGTTCGCGGAAGACAACTTCAACCTGAACCAGATCTATGACATGAACAGCAAGGACGTGCTGGTGGACTCCGCGATCCTGAGCGCCTGTATTGCATCCTGCTGTTTTGTGTACATCTCGCCGGATGAGGACGGGTTCCCGCGGCTCCAGGTGATTGACGGTTCCTATGCGACCGGCATCCTGGATCCGATCACGATGCTGCTGAACGAAGGATATGCCATCCTGGAGCGGGATCCGCAGACGAAAGCTCCGACGATTGAGGCCTATTTCACGGCGGAGGAAACGGTCTTCTACGACCTGATCAATGGGACTGTGACGAGCCAGGAGAACCCGGCGCCGTATCCGCTGCTGGTTCCGATCATTTACCGGCCGGATGCCCGGCGGCCATTCGGCCATAGCCGGATCAGCCGGGCCTGCATGAATCTGCAGCAGGCGGCGCTGCGGACGCTGAAGCGGTCCGAGGTGGCTGCGGAATTCTATTCCTTCCCGCAGAAGTACGTGACCGGCCTTGGGCAGGATGCTGAAATGATGGACAAATGGAAGGCTGTCGTGTCCAGTATGCTGCAGTTCACGAAGGACGAGGAGGGCGACAAGCCGACGCTGGGGCAGTTCCAGCAGCAGAGCATGGCTCCTTTCCTGGATCAGCTGCGGATCATGGCTTCGCTGTTCGGCGGAGAAACCGGCCTGACGCTGGATGATTTAGGGTTTGCCGGGGAGAACCCCAGCAGCGCGGAGGCCATCAAGGCGGCACACGAAAACATGAGACTGACGGCCAGAAAGGCGCAGCGGACATTCGGAACGGGCCTTCTGAATGTCGGCTATCTGGCGGCGTGCGTCCGGGATGATTATCCGTACCTTCGGCGGCAGTTCTACATGACGACTCCGAAGTGGGAGCCGATCTTCGAGACGGACATGGGTCAGCTTTCCGGCATCGGGGACGCGGTGTACAAGATCCAGCAGAGCTTCCCGGAATACTTCACGGAGGAAAAGCTGCGTGATGTGACCGGCATCTGAGGAGGAACCGAATGGCGGATAACGCGGAAATTCTGGCGAGGATCATCGAAGGCTTCTATCAGGGTATGGAGGGAAGCCGCAGGGCAAAAAACATTGCCGAGAAGATCGCCCAGGGAAAGGCTACCTATGCGGATGCATACACTTATGCCAGGGAAAACAGCCGGATACTGAGGAACAGCATTCAGGAGAACATTTCGGACGCGCTGACGGAAGAAGGAATGCTGTATCGGGAAGTTGCGGACGTGGTGATCCGGCAGCCGATGAAGCAGAGCGGAAAACGCGTGATCGAAACCGCTGCGGAGATCCAGCAGCAGCTGAACGAAGAGGCCGGGATCGGGATCCGGGCCATCGAGCCGGAGCTGAATGAGGACCAGATCGACGGAATCATCACGGGGATCTGCAACGCGGAAAGCTATGATGCCGGAGCGAACACGCTGTACAGCCAGATTGAGAACTTCCTGGAGGGCACGGTGGACGACTGCGTCCACGACAATGCGGATTTTCAGTATCGGGCGGGCCTGAATCCGAAGATTGAGCGCAGGACCGCGGGAAAATGCTGCGAATGGTGCGACCGGCTGGCGGGAACGTATGATTACGAGGATGTGAGGGATCGCGGGAATGATGTTTTCCGCCGGCACAAGAATTGCCACTGCGTAGTCAGCTATATTCCCGGAGGAAAGAGCAACAGACGGCAGAATGTTCACAGCAGGCAGTGGACAGACAGCAGTCGGGATGATAGAATAGCTGTGGCGGGGAACGCTGGAAGAGGCTTTCAACATTTGCGGACATATGCGTCAGATCTTCCGAACGGGCTTCCGATACGCGGCGAACCGGATTCGATCGACGATAAGCTGAACGAGACTGGAGAGGTCATCCAGCGCAGAAAATACGGGAAAGATGGTCGAGCGGTGATTGACTATGACCTTTCGGATCACGGCGAAAGCTGGAAGTATCCGACGGGAGCACACAAACACATTTTCGACTATTCGGGGAAAAAGATCAGGCGGAGAACGGCGGACATGACACAGGAGGATCTGGATCTGAACGCCGATATTATTATCAAGGGGGTGAACTACTTTGAGAAATGACGAATTAGTCAGGAAGATTAGTAATGCCAGCGAAATGGTGCTCTCTGTGAATGCAAAGCGGTTCACCGTGTGCGATGAAGAAGAAAAAGGCTTCAGCATCGCGCAGTGGAACCGGCCAGACACCGAAAGATACTTCGCAAGCGCGGAGGATCTTGTAAATGAATACCAGATCGACGGGAAACCGGTGAAAGAGTGGGCAGAATCGATCCGGATCGAGGATTATACCGGATTCGATGCCTGAACAAACAGACGGATCAGGAAAGCGACTTGCAAATGCAGGCCGCTTTTTCAATACCATTTTTGAAGGGGTGATGCCTTTGGGCATGGGAAGAACCTTCCTGGACGATGACCAAGATAGCAGCCAGGAAGGAACCATACAATGCACAGCATAGACGGGAGGAGAACAGATGGAGGCCGTACGCATTGGCCGCCAGACTCCGACCACCAGCGTGGTGCTGCCGTATGAACAAACACTGGGAGAAGAAGCCATCAAACTGTACGAATCCACCGGGAGAACCGCTCTGGAATGGCAGAAGCTGCTGATCTATGACATCATGGCCAGGACGCCGGACGAGCTGTGGACACACAGCCGGTTCGGGTACGCGGTTCCCAGACGGAACGGGAAAAATGAGATTGCGGCCATTCGTGAGCTGTGGGGACTGGTCAACGGGGAAAACATCCTGCACACCGCCCACAGAACGACGACCAGCCGGTCCGCATGGGAAAGGCTGAAAAAGTTCCTGGACGATGCCGAAATCGAACACAAGGATTCCGGCGCGCTGGGGCAGGAAACGATCCGGATCAAGGAAACAGGCGGAACCATCCATTTCCGCACCCGCACCAGTAAGGGCGGGCTTGGTGAAGGTTTCGACCTGATGATCATCGACGAGGCGCAGGAATACACGGACGATCAGGAAACCAGTCTGAAGTATGTGGTTTCCGCATCGCCAAATCCTCAGACACTGTTCTGCGGGACGCCGCCAACGACGGAATCCAGCGGAACAGTGTTCATGCATATGCGGGATGCCATCCTGTCTGATGGAATCGAGGACACAGGATGGGCCGAATGGTCCGTGGAGGAGATCCACAAACAGACCGACGTTGACGCGTGGTATGAGTGTAACCCTTCACTTGGAACCATCCTGAAGGAACGGGCCGTCAAGGCGGAGATCGGCGATAATGAGCTGGATTTCAACATCCAGCGCCTGGGCTACTGGATCCGGTACAACCTGAAGAGCGCAATCAGTCAGGCTGAATGGGATGAGCTGAAATGCGACAAGATGCCAGAACTGAGAAGCAAAATATTTGTGGGCGTCAAGTTCTCCAGAACCGACACGGTGGCGGTGTCCATCGCGATCCGGACGGAGGATAACCGCATATTCGTCGAGGGAATCGACTGCCGGCCTTTCCGCGCCGGCACGGACTGGATCGTGTCCTTCCTGAAGAGCATCGACTACAAGGAAGTCGTGATCGACGGACAATCCGGTCAGCAGATTCTGAAAGACGCCATGCGGGACGCAGGCCTGTATCACGCAACGCTGCCACGGGTGGCGGAGGTGATCCAGGCAAATGCTTCATTTGAAGGACGTCTGGCAGCGAAAGAGCTGTGTCACAAGGGGCAGCCTTCTATGGTGGCCAGCGTGACCAACTGTGAGAAACGGGCCATCGGAACAAACGGAGGATTCGGATACAGATCCATCAATCAGGCAACGGACATCGCGCTGATGGACAGCATGATCCTGGCGCAGTGGATCTGCGGCCTGAAAACGAAAGCCAACGTAAAACGGCAGCGAAGCAGTTGTTAACGACCAACGTCGTTAATATACAAACTATACCGATACCACCGGGTAAGTGGGAAAGGAGAACACTATGGCGGATTTTACACCAATCAACACGCAGGAAGAACTGAACAACATCATCGGCGAGCGTTTGCGCAGGGAACGGGAAACGGTTACCAGGGAGGTCACCCAGAAGTTTGAACAGCAGATCACCGAGAAAGACGGCGAGATCGCGAAGTATAAGACCGACATGGAAGCCCTGAACCAGCAGCTGACAGACGCGAACGGGAAGATCTCCGGCATACCCGCCCTGGAGGAGAAGATCCGGGGCTACGAGCGAGCTTCGGTTAAAAGCAGGGTAGCCAGAGAAGTCGGGATCCCCTATGAGCTGGCGGAAAGGCTTTCGGGGGAAACCGAAGAGGACATCCGCAAGGACGCGGAAGGGATGCGGAAGCTGATTGGAACAATGAAGCCCGGCGCTCCGCTGGCTAACGGCGAGCGCGACACAGGAACACAGAACACCACAAAAAACAAATGGCGTGAAGTCGCCAAAAAATTTGAGGAGGAATAAGAATTATGGCACTGAATATGCTTGAGTTGCCGGAAGAGCTGGTAACTGACATTTTTTCCAAGGTGAACGGACACAGCGCGATCGCCAAGCTGAGCGCGCAGAAGCCCCTGCCCTTCAACGGTGAGAAGGAATTCGTTTTCACGATGCCCGGTGAGGCGTCCATCGTGGCGGAAGGCGCGGCGAAGCCCGCCAGCAACGCGAGCATGACTCCCGTCGTGATCCGGCCGATCAAGTTCGTCTATCAGGCCCGCGTGTCTGATGAATTCATCCACAGCGCGGAGGAAGCCCGCCTGAACTATCTGGAAACCTTCGGCGAAGCCTTCGCGGTGAAGATCGCCCGCGCGCTGGACATCGCGGCCATCCACGGCCTGAACCCGCGGGATCTGAGCGCCGTGTCCGATCTGGCCACGAAGTGCTTTGACGGCGTCGTGACCAACAAGGTCACCTACGCTGCCGCGACTCCGGACGACAATCTGGACGCCGCGATCCAGGCGATCGTCGCCCTGGGCATGAAGGCGACCGGCGTCGCCATCTCTCCCGCGTTCGGCGCGGCGATGGCTCAGGTGAAGGTTAACGGCGTTGTGCAGTATCCGGAATTCCGGTTCGGCGGCGCGCCGGACGGATTCGCCGGTTTCGCGCTGGACATGAACAGCACCGTACCGGTCAAGGCCGCAGCCGGGACCAAGATCGACCATGCGATCGTTGGAGATTTCGCGAACGCCTTCCGCTGGGGCTACAGCAAGAATGTGCCTCTGAAGGTGATCGAGTACGGCGACCCCGATGGCGCCGGCCGCGATCTGCAGCAGTACAACGAAGTATGCCTGCGTGCTGAGGCATATATCGGATTCGGCATCCTGGACAAGGACAGCTTCGCGCTGATCCAGGCGAATGCCACATGATCTACCGGCACAAGGTGACGGGCGTCACGATTGACGTGGAAAGCACCATGAGCGGTGACTGGGAACCCGCAGCGGCTCCCGGTCCCGCCCGTGCCGCGAAAGCGGAGCAGCCCGACAAACAGACCACCGAAAAGGCGGTGAAGAAGAATGGGAGAGCCGTTCGCAACGATAAGTGATGTCAGCAAGCTGTGGCGGTCCATGACGCAGGCGGAAACCGAACGCGCGCAGGCGCTGATCCCGATCATCTGCTCCAGTCTGCGGGAAGAAGCGAAAAAGGTCGGCAAGGACCTGGACGCGATGATCGCAGAGGACGACGATCTGGCAGAGGTTGCGCGGTCGGTCACGGTGGACGTGGTGGCGCGCGTGCTGATGACCAGCACAAGCCAGGAACCCATGACGCAGTATTCAGAGGCGGCGAACGGTTACAGCGTTTCCGGAACATTCCTTGTTCCGGGCGGCGGCCTGTTCATCAAGAAGGCGGAGCTGGCCCGACTGGGCCTGAAGCGCCAGAGGATCGGGGTGATCGAATTCTATGGCACTCCTGAAAGGAATCACGGTTAATCTGCATCAGCGGATCCGCACGGGGAAGGATGCCTTCAACCGGGATATCTACGAAGATACCGTGATCCCGGTCGAAAATGTGCTTGTCTCCCCGATCAGCCAGACGAACACGGACCTGATCAGCGAACTGAGCATGAGCGGGAAAAAAGCCAGGTACATCCTGGCCATTCCCAAAGAGGATAACCACAGCTGGGAAGACACGGTCGTTGAATTCTGGGGCGAGGAGTGGAAAACCACCGGATTCAGCACGCAGGGAATCGAAGCCCTGACGCCGCTGGACTGGAACAGAAAAATCGTGGTGGAACGCTATGGCTAAGAAATACAGGATCGAGTTAAACAGTGAAGGCGTCCGGGAACTGCTCAGATCGCCTGAGATGAATGGAATCTGCACGGAGCTGGCGCAGGGGATCGCGCAGCGGGCCAACGGGATGGGCGCGGACGGCGGTTACTCCGTATCCAGCTATACCGGAACGAACCGCGTGAATGCGTCCGTTTACTGCGCGACCAGGGAAGCGCTGCGGGACAACCTGAAGAACAATACCCTGCTGAAGGCGGTGAAATGATGAACGAGCCGATCACACTGATTGAGAAGGTCGTGATCCTGTTTCTGATGGATTCGCTGAACACGGAAAATGTGTATGCCGAACGGCCGGTCGAGCTGCCAGAGGAATACTACATTGTGGAGCGGACCGGAAAGAGCGAGGAGAACCAAATCCAGAGCGCGACCGTTGTCGTGCAGTCCATTTCCTCCGTTTCGCTGCTGCGGGCGGCGGAGATGGATCACGTGATGGAGGGCGCGATGAAATACCTGATCACGGTTCCGAACGTCAGCCGCTGCAAGCTGAACACATCGTACAATTTCACGGATGAGGAATCCAAACAGTACCGCTATCAGGCGGTATATGACATTACCTACATGGAAGGAGCTTGAAACACATGAGCAACGTAGTGACCAATGTTTCCACCGGCAAGCCGAAGATCGGCGGAGCCATTTTCCGCGCGCCTCTGACGGCCGCGCTGCAGCTGCCGACGGACGAAAGCACCGCCCTGAGCGCTGATTTCAAGGCCCTGGGTTACATCTCCGAAGACGGCCTGACCAACAACAACAGCCCCGAATCCGAGGACATCAAGGCCTGGGGCGGCGACACCGTGCTGTCCATTCAGACCGGCAAGACGGACACCTTCGGCTTCACCATGATCGAGGTGCTGAACGAGGATGTGCTGAAGGCGGTCTACGGTGATGACAACGTCGCTGTGACCGCGGCCACCGGCAACGATCCCAAGAAGATCGCGATCAGCGCCAACAGCAAGGAACAGCCGGAATGCGCGTGGGTCGTGGAAATGATCATGCGCGGCGGCAAGGTGAAGCGGATCGTGATCCCGGACGGAAAGATCACCGAGCTGGGCGAGATCACCTACAAGGACGACGAGGCAGTCGGCTATGAGGTGACCATCACCGCGATGCCGGACGCCAGCGGCAACACCCATTATGAATACATGACCGCCTGATCGCAGGCGGTCCATTTGTTAGGAGGGGAACATCATGAAGAACATCCGACTGGACAGCGGCCTGAACCTGAAGGTGAAGGACAACGCGCTGGATAACATGGAACTGCTGGACGACCTGGTCGAACTGGACGAGGGCAATGGATACGCGATCAGCCGCGTACTGAGCCGCCTGGTTGAACCGGAGGAGAAGAAAAAACTGTATGAGCATCTGCGGGTTGACGGTGTGACGCCGGTCAGCGCCGTGGTGAAGGCCATGAAGGAGATCTTCGACAAGCTGGGAGAACAGGGAAAAAACTGATCATCCTGGCGGGCATGATCGAGGCCAGCGAGACGGATCTGATCTGTGACCTCGCAGAGACATACGGAATAACGGACTACAGGGCGCTGCCGCTTAAAACCGCGGCAGCGCTTTCTGCAGGCCTCCGGGATGAATCCAGGAGCAAAATGCGGGCAAGCGGGATGAAGATCCCGACGGCGACGGCGCTGATCGCCGCTGCGGTGGATCGGCTGGCACTGCTGGTCTGGATGCAGAGCGAGGACGGCGCGAAGCGGAGGAACAGGCCTGAATCCATCCTCGCCAGGCTGACAAAGGAACAGAACAAAGACGATAAGGTTGAAGCATACAACACGCCGGAGGAATTCGAAGCGGCGTTGAAAAAGGCGAGAGAGAACGCGTTAAAAGCGGGGTGAAATAAATGGCGACCGAACTGGCGAAAGCGTACGTGCAGATCATTCCTTCTGCGAAGGGCATCGGCGGATCCATATCCGAAGCGCTGGGCGGTGAAGCGGATTCTGCCGGCAAATCGTCCGGAAAGTCGCTGGCGGCCTCGCTGGGTGGAACGCTTAAAAAAACACTGGTGGGGCTGGGAATCGGGAAAATGGTTTCCGACGCGATCAGCGGCGCCAGTGAGTTTGAAACCAGTATGGCGAAGGTCAGCACGCTATATACGGGGGACAATTTTAGCGGGCTTCAGACCGACATACTGAACATGTCCAGTGCCTACGGGCTGGGCGCGACCACACTGGCGGAGGCGGCCTACAGTGCTGAATCCGCCGGTGTATCGATGGAAAACCTGACCGGGATGCTGGAAGGCAGCGCAAAGCTGGCCGTTGCCGGTTTCACAGACATTGATACGGCCCTGAGTGCGACCGCGAAGACGATGAACGCCTACGGTGACGCTGCCGGAAGCATCGAGGACATTCAGAAAGTTCTGATTCAGACGCAGAACCTTGGTATTACGACGGTTGGCGAGCTGGGCGCGAGCCTGGCCAACGTGACACCGACTGCGGCGGCGGCAGGCGTCGGCTTTGACCAGGTCGGCGCAGCACTGGCTCAGATGACCGCGAACGGTGTGCCAACGGCACAGGCAACAACGCAGCTGCGTGCTGCCATGACAGAGCTGAGCAAAACAGGCACGGCAGCGGATAAGTCTTTCCGGAAGGCGGCAGCGGGAACGAAGTTTGCCGGCATGTCCTTCCAGCAGGCCATTTCCAGCGGTGCAAACCTGGGCGATGTGTTCGGCCTGATGCAGAGCTATGCCGACAAGAGTGGCAAGAGCATGGTCGACCTGTGGGGCAGCGTTGAAGCCGGCAACGCGGCCATGACGATCGCTGCAGACGTTGAGAAGTTCAACGAGAACCTGGAGGCCATGGGTACCGAGGCCGACGTTGTTGGCGACGCCTATGGAAAGATGGCGGACACCTTCGGCACAAGCATGAACAAGCTGAAGGAAAGCGCCAAGAACTTCATGACCACGCTGTTCCAGGGCGGAGACATCACGGCCAGCTTTGACCAGATGCTGCAGAATGCCGGAGACATCGGCGGAAAGCTGCTGGGCTGGATCGAAAACGCGATCCGCGGGATCGGCCAGAATCTTCCGCAGATGATGGGCAGCCTGATTGACTTTGGCGCCGGATTGATCGACAGCCTGGCACAGGTGGACTGGATCGGCCTGGGGACAACGATCATCAACGGGATCATCGGCGCGCTGGGGACGCTGGGAACGAAGCTGATTGAGCTGGTCGGCGGCGCGATCACCGGCGTGGCGAACGGAAAGATTGATTTTGGGTCCATCGGTCGTTCAATTCTGGGCGGCGTCACGAGCGTTATCACCACCGCTGGCGACTGGCTGAAAACGTTGTTTGATGCTGCAGTTAAAGCTGTCTGTGGAGACGATGGCATTGACTTTGGCGAGATTGGCAACTCTATCCTGGGTGGCGTTAAATCTATTCTGGATGAAGGCGGAAAGTTTCTTGCTGAGCTGTTTGGTTTTGGTGTTACCGCTGCTGAAGGCGATGACATGGGATACAGCGAGATCGGTACGAAGATCCTGGACGGCGTGAAGACTGTCCTGGATAGCGGTGGAGAGTTTCTGGGAAAATTGTTTAAGGCTGGTGCGGATGCGGCAAAAGCAGAACCTTGGCCTTCTGTCGGTGAAGTCATTAAAACAGGTATTAATCTTGCATTGAACGGCGGCCGGTTCCTGAGTTCGATTTTCAAAGCCGGAGCAGAACTAATTAATGGCGTCAACTGGAAAAATGTTGGAGAACATGCAGAAAAGTTGATCGTTGCCGGACTGGATGGCGCGAAAACACTTGTCGATACGTTCGTTTCCGCGTCAAACAAGCTGATCTCTTCTATTGGATGGGAAAGCATCGGTGAGAGTATCACCAGCCTTCTCAACTCCGGATTTAAGGCAGCTACAAGGCTAATCGATGCAGTCAGTGGTGCAGCCACAGATCTGATCAGTGGAATTGAATGGAAAAAGATCGGTCAGAAGGCATCCGGACTGCTGAATGCTGGATTTGATGGCGCGATTGAAATCGTCAATGCACTTTCAAAAGCCGGATCCGATCTGATCACAAGCATCGAATGGAAAACTATTGGCAGCGGTATTTCCGGGCTGCTTGATGCAGGATTGTCAGGAGCTGGGCAGGTGCTTGAAGATGCCTTCAGCGCCGCGCACAAATTCATCACTGAGGGCATCAACTGGGCAAAGGCTGGCCAGGACATTCAAGCCGGCTTGGGAGATGTATGGAGCGGTCTGACTGGACTTCTGGGCGGCGTGCTTGGCGGCGCGGGAGAAGCTGCAAAAGGCGCCGGGAAACTGGTCGGCGCGACAGCAGAGGGCGCGGCAAAGGGCCTTTCGATGCTGTTCGGCACAGACCTGGCGAGCGAGATTGAAACGCTGAAGCGCAATCTGGCAGAGCTGACCACGTCCATCCAGACCGAGAAGACGAACGCGGAGACAGCCGCCAAGAAAGTCAGCAAAGCCATTGCAGACGGACTCAAAAACGATCTGGGAACCGTCGACATGCAGGGCATCGGATCCGGGTGCGTAATGAGCATCACGACCGGCCTGCAGGATGCGGACGAGATCGCTTCCATGTCCGGTGCGGTCGATGATCTGGTTTCCAAGGTGTATACGCCGTTTGATTCATACGATTTCAACGGAACTGGCTCCAATGTAATCAACAAGATCAGCGCCGGAGCGATGAGTCAGAGCGGCGTGCTGAACATAATCATGCTGCTGATCGTGGCGGCCGGTGCCAGACAGTTCGAGACTTACGACTGGAAGGGCGTCGGCAGCACGCTGATCAGCTGCATCGGCAGCGGCGTGAATACGAACGCCATCACGTTCATCAACGCGATGCAGGGGGCAATGGACAACGGCGCGGCGAAGGTCACCGGCGTTGACTGGGGTCGTCACGGCGAAAACATCATCGTCAACATGGGCAGGGCCGTCAGCAAAAACGCGGGCCAGTTCACGGAACCGATGAAGACAGCAGCGGAAACCGGGAAGACATTCTTCACCAGCGGCTGGAACAGTGTCGGAAGCGACATCATCAGCGGCATCATCAGCGGCATCAGCGCCAGATCCGGCGCGCTGTACAACCATCTGCGCACGGTGGCCGGCAATGCGCTGGCAGCGGCAAAGAACGCACTGGGCATCGCATCGCCGTCGAGGCTGATGCGTGACCAGGTCGGCAAGTGGATCCCGGCGGGCATCGCGGCCGGTATCGAGCAGAGCAGCGGCATGGTCACGGATGCCATGACGGAGATGGCCGGGAATATGGCCAGTGTGAATATGGCTGACACGCTGATGGCTCAGGGCCGCAGGGTCGGCAGGATGAACGCGGGCAGCCAGGCAGGCGGAGGCCTTGCCGGTGTCAACGGGATCCTGCAGAACATCGCGGCAGCGGTGCAGGAAGGCATCCAGAACGCGACCATCCCGGTTTATATGGACGGTCGCCTGGTATCGAATGAGGTGAGCAGGAATCTGGGTAACGCCATCGGGGCGAGGAGGTTTGCAACATGACGAACGTGATCGACAGGCTGGAAGCGTACATGGACGGGGAACCGCTGAAGGCGATCCACAGAGGGATCTATATCACGGGCATTGAGCATTCTCCTGCCCAGGCGGACACCCGGACGGCGGCGCTGGCGAACCGGCACGGGGAGACGCTGATTGACCGCCGGATGCGGGAAGCATCGACGGAGATCTCGTTCATCATCAATGCCGGAAGCATCGCAGAACGGCAGGAGATATGCCAGAAGGTCGCGCGATGGGCGCAGGGATCCATCCTGCAGACCAGCGACCGGCGCGGCCAACAGCTGCGCTGCGTATGCACGGAAGTGCCAAAGATCGGAGAAGTGATGAACCGGGCGGAGAAAATTACCGCCCGGTTTACCGCTTACGAGATGCCGTTCTGGGAAGAGAAAATTCCGAGCGTGCTGTCACTAAGCGGCACAAGCAAGGAAGGAAACCTTTTCGTCCCAGGGAACACCGGCGAGTCATTCGTCGATGTGACGGTGACGCCTGCATCCGGGACGGTGAACACGATCACGCTGACGGTCGGCGAAACGATGATCCGTTTCCTGAACCTGGGCGCGACGGCGTCCAATCCGCTGCGGATCTGTTACGACGATCACATGATCCAGAAGATCACGGTCGGCAGCGCTTCCGCGCTGAACAAGCGGACAGCCGCGTCTGATGATGATCTGCTGGCGGTGTGCGGGAAGATCAACACATTTGGATATGTGGCTGACGGAAACGTCAATGTCACATTTACGGCAAGGGGGCTGTGGCTATGAAAAAGCCGAACCTTCCGAAGGTGCTGGACAGCAGCGGGCAGGAAGTCCGGCGGCTGCATCCGATTCGGGTGCA
>ODAI014371676.1_pt1 | contig 12847 bp, 9 predicted proteins | sample 1539321 | NCBI WGS metagenome assembly ODAI01 (sample SAMN02144231, study PRJEB22623) | gut metagenome | biome: sheep rumen | host: Ovis aries | place: New Zealand | reverse complement strand
CCCCCCTGGACCCGCAATCGGCGAAGTATCGCTGTTGAAAAACACAAACAAATTCCGCCTGTTACAATGGGGTAACGAAAAGTTTTAGGGCTTCTGGCCCAAGAAAGCCCGGGAACAACCGAGGGAAAAGTGAACTTTCCCCTCGGTTGTTTCCCTGGCTTCCCCCGGATGCTTTGCATCCGGGGAAAGCCGGGAATAATCCGAAAGGAAAGCTTACTTTCCCCATCGGATTTTCCAGGCTTTCTGGGGCCAGAAGCCCTCAAACTATTCGTAACCCAACGCATCAGGCGGAAATTGTTTGCTTATCCCAATAACGTTATTTCGCCATATGCGGGTCCAGGGGGGTCAACCCCCTGGTTCGGGTCTGGGGCGAACAGCCCCAGCGTTCCCCTTTAGTAATTTAAAAATGCCCTACAAATGATTTGCGACTGAACAGATACTTGTAAAGTAAAGCATAAAAAGGACGTTCCCGTCCCCTTGAGGGGGCGGGAACGCCCTTTTCTTTTTAGCCTGGGGAACGACTGTTCATTCCTCCAGGCGTCTTTGCCGCTTTGTCATTCGATGGTCAAATGGATGTCGCTGAAAGTGACGCTGGCGTTTCTCACCACGTAGAAGCCCACATACATGCTGTCGGCATCCACAGCAGTGAGGGGATAATCAAACCCGGCGGAGGCGGTTTCATCGCCGTAGGAAAGGGTAAAGCCGTCGGCTGAACCAACCAGCCTGAGCTCCACTTCCGCCCCTTCGCTCAGGTCGATGGCGGTTTTGGGCGCGTCGCCCACCAGCGCGCCGCTCTTGCGGCCAAAGTTGACGATGGCGCCTTGATTCCGGGAACCGACGGCCACATAATCGCCCATGGTGGCGGCCACGTAGGTGTCGATGTACAGATCATCCCGGGCCATCAGGCCGAAGGATACCTGGTTGTTGGCGGTAAACGTGTTGATTTTTGCCGTGGCGGTGAGGGTGAACCGGGCGCCTGCGGGCAGCTTCACATAATAGAACATCAAGCCGTCGCTGCCGCTGGCGATTTTGCCGCAGTTGTTGGCCACGCTCAGGGTAACCGTGTCGTCTTCCACAGCAGCGGTGAAGTTATCCCCGGTGATCTTGTTGTCGCCGCCCACGTCGCCAAACACCGTGCCGCGCCACAGGTTCCCATCCGCGTCAGTGTAGGCGGGCCAGGAAACAGCGCTCATCTGCTCCACCGTGGGCGCTTTGTAGTCCAGCACCACATAGTCCGGGTTCACGGAAGCGGCAAAGCAGCTGTCATAATCAGGCCGCGCTTTGTTCAGGCTGTAAGCGTGCAGCTTCGGGGCGGTTTCCTTGGCCAGGAGGGAAATGAGCCAGGCGTTCAGCTTCGCGCCGTAGCGGTTGGTGTGGGTTTGATCCAGGCCGGTAGCAACGAGGGTTTCCCCGTCCTCGGCGTATTTCGCGCCGGTAAAGGAATGCAGCCACTGGGCATCCTGGTCCATGGCGATGTTTTCCAGAATGGTCGCTTGGGTCAGATCGATGTATTCAATATCCACGCCTTCCGCCTGCAAAGCCTTCACCATGTCCAGAATGGCCTGGGAATAGCTGCCGCCGGGGAAAGTGGTGTCGCCGATGGTTACATCAGCGGTGACATGGCCGGAGGCTCCCGCGTAGCTTTCCAGGGTGTTGTCCTTGGTCAGCCGGGCAATGGGGGTGCATACCACGGGAATCACGCCCCGCTCCAGGGCGGGCTGGATATAACGGGTATACAGGCTGTTGGCAAAGCTGCCGGGGGTCTTGTAATCGCCGGTGGGGTCGGTAAAGCGGGCGGCCTCGGTCTTTTCATCGTTGTGGCCAAACCCGATGATCAGAAAGTTTTCCGTTTCCGCGTCGCCCAGGGCGGGAATCAGCGCGTTGCCGTTCAGCAGGGTTTCATACTGGGGCATGGTGGCAAAGTCCTTGCTGGACGCGCCGGAGCGGGCCAGGTTATACACGCTGGCGTTGAAGTAGGCGGCGATTTCCTCGCCGTATCCCTCCCGGGGCAGGTAATATTTGTCGCTGAAAGCGGACACCGTGGAATCGCCCACCACCCAGACGGTGGCCTCCTGCTGGCCCCAGGCGTAGCCCTTGGCCCCGGCGGCATATTCAGAACGGGCGAAATCGGTGAGCAAAAGCAAGCCGTGCATTTCGATGGAGCCGTCCTCCTTCCGTTCGGGAGAAACAGACGTATCCAGATTCACGAACCAATCCGGGCTCACGGCCACAGCCTGGGTATTCAGGCTCATGTTCTTTTCCGTGTCCCAGTAATAGCAGGAGGGGCCGAACACATCGCTGTTTGCCTGCTTTTGCAGATCCAGCTTTTCTCCCGCGCCTTCGCCGCTGCGGAAGCTGATCACGCCGCTGGCGGCAAAGCCCGTGGTGGCGGCGATGTTGCCGGTGTACAGGGCGATGTTGTGGCTGCCGTTGTTATAGCTGGTGCAGTTATAAACCTTGATGTCGGGGCAGGAGTTGGAGTCGATGCCCTTGGCCTTGTTTTCATAGGCGATGGAATTCATCAAGGTATGCCCGCCCGGCAGGCTGGAGCCGCCCAGCTTGAAGCCGTTGCCGTTGCCCGCTTCCATCACGACGGAATCGCCGAAGGTGAGGGTGCCGTTTTCATCGCAGTGTACGTCCGCGAAGGCGAAGCTCTTGGCAGTGCCGCCTTCCTGGACGCGGAGATAACCGTTCATGTAGGTCAGGCTGTTTTTGATGATTACCGTGCCGATCTGGCCGGTGGCCACCTTGGCGAAGAGATCCCAGCCGTCGTCGGCGTTATAGGCGGCGACGCAGCCGTCAAACACGTTGCCTTGCCTGGTGGTCAGCTTGGCGGCGAAGCCGTCGGCGTCCTCCAGGGCCTTGTCGGCATTGTTCATGGAGGTGCAGTTTTTGATGAGGTTAAAGGCGGGCCACAGGGTCTTTTCATCGGCGGAAGAGCCGGATACCTGCAGGCCGGTGGTGCCGTTGTTGAAGAAGTTCATGCGCTCCAGGGTGCAGTAGCTGCCCGCCAGCTGCATGCCGGGCAGGCCGTTTTTGGTATGGGTTACGTTGATTTTGGAAATGTTCCAATAATCGCCCCATACCTTGAAGCCCCGGCCCGTGCCGCCAAAGTCCAGGGTGGCGAATTTGCCGTCCGCGGTGGTTATGGTAATAGGATTGTGCAAAGCGCCATTACGGCCCCGGAACACGGTCAATTCCACGTCGGCCAAATCATACACGGCGCTTTCCAGCAGAATGGTCTGGCCCGGAGCGGCGAAGTCCAGGGCGGTCTGGATATCCACGGCCTCGTCCATGGATTCGCCGGTGTTTTTCGCCGCGCCGTCGGGCTTGGCGTAAATTACGCCGTCCCGGCCCAAGGCCCGCTGGAAGACGGTTCTGTAGATGGTAACGGGCTCATAGCTGCTCAGCTTCTGGAACACGCTGAAGGCAAAGTCCGGGTCCGGGGTAAATTCCACCTGGATGACCGCCGTATCCTCTGCCATGTTCAAGGTCAGGCCGCAATAGGTGTTGGCGGTGACGGTCACGTTTTCCGCTACCAGTTCATCGTATTTATACACCTTCGCCGTGCCGTCCGCGTTGGCGCGGAAAAGCAGGCCGTAGGAGCCGCCGGTGGTGGTGGAGGCGCTGGCGATGGAGGCGCTCAGGTCGATGTATTCCGTGGGCTGGGGGGCCCAGCCGGCCGCGTTCCATTCGCTGGTGGTAAAGACGATATTGCTGAACGTGGCGTTCAGGCCCCGGGCCGCCACCAGGGAAACGTAAGCTGCGTTCCCCTCCTGCCAGGTCAGGGGATCGTCCAGCTCATTGTAGCCGCTGACGGTCAGGGCATTGGGGTCCTTGGCGGGAATGTAATAGGTATAGCTGCCAATCACTTCGTTGGTTTCCACGTCGTACTGAGTGGTGATGTAGGCGCTGTCGGTCTTTTCCAGGCTGACCCGATAGGTCTTTCCCGCTTCGATCTTCTTGGCCACGCCGTCCTCTGTCCACCAGGTATAACGGGTAGCGCGGATGTCGTTTTCATCAGAGGCTTCCGGGGTGGCGATGCCGGTATAGGCCCGGATGCCCAAGGCGCAGGCGGATTCCGGGGAGGTGTTCACGCCGGCGTAGGGCAGCTTGGTTGCGCCCACAGACACCAGATTCGCCATCCAGTTGCCGCTGACGCCCTCCTGGCCCAGAGCGTCCCGGGCCATCAGGGCGAAGCCCTCCTGCCCATCGGGGGTGGGATTCAGGGCGTCAATGGTCACGTCCGCCTGGAAAAAGAAATTGGTGGTGGTGGGGTCGATGACGGTATAGTAATAGCTGCCGCCGTCGGCGGGAGAATCGGCCACGAACTTGCCGCCCTTTTTATTCACGGAGCCATCCTCGTTAAACAGCGCGGAGCCCAGGGAGACAGGGGCCTCGATACCCGTCCCGCTGGAAATCAGCACGTTCCGGTCGCCGCCGGTGGATACGCCGAAATACCGGAATTCCCAGGCCGGGGCTTCCGCTTCGCTTGGCTGCTCCAGGGTTTCCGTCACGGTGACGGTATACACCCGCGCGCCCCGCTGATTGGCTTCATCATAGGGAGAAGCGATGCGGTAGGCGCCTGCGGGGAGGGAATAGGTCATGGTTTGCTTGCCGGTGCCGTGCACCACGGAAATGCCCTCCGCGTTGGCTACGGGATTTCCGCTGCCATCCAGAAGCGCCACAGCGGAATCATTGTCGCCGCCGTTGCTGGATACCACGATTTCGGCTTCCGCCGTGCCGGTGACGGTAAAATCAATGCTGCCGGACAGGGCCTTGCCTACCTCCACGGAGGTGACGCCCTTTTCTTCCTTCCAGCGCTTGGTGACCGTGCCGGCGGCGGTAAAGTAGCCCTCGCTGTCCAGCGCGGTTCCCGGCTGAATAGGTTCCTTATCCTCCGCCGCCGTCAGGCTGGCCACAGAAAAGGAATGGGTTTCCCCTTCCGCGATGCCCGGAGAAAGGACGCTCAGAATCAGCGCAAGGCAAACGAGCACCCTGATGATGGATGAGAAGCTGGTGGAATGGGTCATTTCGTATTCTCCTTTCGCATTGGTTTGTTGTTCTGCCTTGTTCGGAAGAAAGCGGACGGCACTGCTTGATATATTGTATAGGAATCGTCTATACTGCCATTCTATCATGATTTTGTATATGTTATCAAGACATTTATATGAAAAAATGTATCTGTCCAGTTATCAGGAGAAAGAAAACAGGAAAGCGGAATCAAGTTCTAAGATCAAAGTTCTAAGCAAAAAGTCTTCAAATATCTGCACGCCCTATTGTACAGAACAACATCCGGCTTAGAACTTGGAACTTTGTGCTTGGAACTCCACTTCCATCCAAGCGGCAAAGGAACCGTGGCTGAACAGATCCTGAAATTTTATATTGACACCGTGTCACTATTGTGCTATACTTGCATTAAATGACATGGCGTCATTTTAAGTTTGGAGGGGATCGGCATGTCCAGAGGATCGGCGGCGCTGACCGCTGCCCGGAAGGAAGAAATCATTCAGGCCTGCGCAAAGCTGAATGAAACCATGAGCTTCAAGGAAATCACCATCAAAGAAATCGGCGCGGCAACGTCTTTCACCCGCACGTCCATCTATAACTATTTTGAAACCAAGGAAGAAATCTTCCTGGCTCTGCTGCAAAAGGAATACGAGCTGTGGGTAGAAGCCATGAACGCCGCCATGGAGCAAAAGGAAGCCATGACCCGCGATGAGCTGGCCCAGACGCTGGCCCGTACCCTGACGGATCGGCCGCGCCTGCTGCGGCTATTATCCATGAATCTGTACGATATGGAAGCCAATTCCCGGCCGGAGCGGCTGGCGGAGTTCAAGGTCGCCTTTGGCGCGTCCCTGAAAACGGTGGAGCGGATGGTTGCGCAATATGCTCCTGAAATGGATCAGGCGGCCCGGCAGCGGTTCCTGTACGCCTTCTTTCCCTTTATCTATGGGATTTATCCGTATACCACGGTGACCGAAAAGCAAAAGGAAGCCATGGCGCAGGCGGGGATCCCGTATGTGTATCAATCGGCCTATGAGCTGGCCTATGCCTGCTTAAAAAAGCTGCTTACGCAGTAAGGGCGCTTGCCTTGAGAAAGAAAAGGAGTAAAGAAAAATGAGTATTACAGTTCATCTGTTCTATCACGGGGAAAATGGCAGCGCGCTGAAATTTGCCCGGGAAATGGAGGAAAGCGGCATCGCCGACGCCATCCGGGCGGAGGAGGGAAACCTGCGCTATCAGTATTTCCAGCCGCTGAACGACCCGGAAACGGTGCTGCTCATCGACAGCTGGCGGGACCAGGCCGCCATCGACGCCCATCACTCGAGCCCCATGATGGGGCAGCTTTCGGAATTGCGGAACAAGTATGACCTGCATATGGAAGCGGAACGGTTTGTGTCTGCGGACGCGCCCCAAAGCGACGACGCCTTTCTGAGAAAATAAAAAGGACGGAAGAACCGCCCGGAGCTGAATGAGAAAAGGAGAGAGAAACATGAAAAAGAATATTGGCGCGGCCCTGGCCCTGTACCCCTCGCCCCTGATCGTGGTGGGCGCGATGGTGGAGGGGAAACCCACCTGGACGCTGGTGGCCCACGCGGGCATCATGGCCCACAGCCATTTGATGGTGTCCCTGGTGCAGGCTCATTACATCAACAAGGGCATCCGGGAAAACAAAAAGCTGTCCGTCAACGTGGTGGACGCTTCCTGGCTGAAGGCTGCGGATAAAATGGGCACCGTCAGCGGCAGCAAGATAGATAAGTCCGAGGCTTTTTCCTGGACGATGGGGGAAAACGGCGCGCCGCTGATCGACGAGGCCAAGGTGTCTATCGAGTGCGAGGTGGACGGCAACTATGAGCTGGAGCATTTTGATCATTTTATCTGCAAAATCCTGGCCACCTACGCCGACGAAACCGTGCTGAATGAAAAAGACAGGATCAATTATCATGTATTCAAGCCCGTGCTGTTTGAGTTCCCTACGTATGAATATTTCGTCACGGGCGACAAGCTTGGCGACTGCGGAAAGATGAATCTGTAAGGAGGACGCTGCGATGAAAGAAAAGATCGTGCAGACCGCGGGCAGGCAGCAGCTGGGCGAATTCGCTCCCATGTTTGCCCATCTCAATGACGATGTGCTGTTCGGGAAAGTGTGGAACGAGGACGCCCTGGACGTAAAAACCAAGTGCATCATTACCGTGGTTTCCCTGATGGCGTCCGGCATCACGGATTCTTCCCTGACCTACCATCTGCAAAACGCCAAGGCTCACGGCGTAACCAAAGCGGAAATCGCCGCCATTATCACCCACGCCACCATGTATGTGGGCTGGCCCAAGGGCTGGGCGGTGTTCCGGCTGGCGAAAGACGTTTGGAATGAACAGGAATAATATAAGGAGGAAAATGAAATGAAAAAACTGATTGCGCTCTTGACCGCCCTGATGGTGGCCGTGCTGGCCCTGCCCTTGGCTTGTGCTGAGGAAGCGCCCCAAAGCCATATTCTGGTGGTGTATTTCTCCGCTACCGGCACCACCAAGGGGGTGGCGGAAAAGCTGGCGGAAGGGCTGAATGCTGATCTGTATGAAATCGTGCCCGAAGAACCCTACACCGACGCCGACCTGAATTACAACAATTCCAAGAGCCGCACTTCCATTGAAACCGACGATCCTGCCTGCCGCCCCGCCATCGCGGGAGAACTGCCCGACCTGAGCGCTTACGATACCGTGTTCATCGGTTATCCCATCTGGTGGGGCGATACCCCGCGCATTGTGTCCAACTTTGTGGAGCAGGTAGACCTGACCGGCAAGACCCTGGCTGTGTTCTTTACCTCCGGCTCCAGCGGCCTGGGCAGCAGCATGAAGCACCTGGAGCAGCAGGCCGACGCGGGCGCCTGGCTGGAAGGCAAGCGCTTCACCAGCCGTTCTTCTGTGGAAGAACTGGTCGCTTGGGCAAAGGGCCTTGGCATTGAACCCTGATGGAATGGAAAACGTGCGCATCTCAGCCCTGTGTCTGATATGCGCACATTTTTTATAATATGACTGCAATTGTTCAGGCGTTTGAAGAACGCTTTAAATCAGTTAGGAGTGAGGAGTTAGGAGTTAATAGTTTGCGCTTCGCGCAATAACAATTTTCAACTCCTAACTCCTCATTCCTCACTCCTCACTTGGTGATTTAAAGTGACCTGTAAATGAGATTATTCTTCCGTTTTCAGCGCCGCCACCATGTCGATGCGGCGGTTCTTTTTTGCCACCATCAGGCCCACGGCCAGGGACACCAGGAAGGTAAGCAGGATGGAAATGAGATAGGTGGCGGGGCCGATGGCCATCTTCATTTCATATTCGGCGGCCAGGGCCGTCAGCAGATATTGCAGTACGCCCGCTCCAGCGGGCAGGCCGATGAGAATGCCCAGCACAGACAGCCACAGATTCTGGCTGATCAGCAGCGAGCCGATTTTCCGGTCCTTGAAGCCTACCACCTTGAGCGTGGCCATTTCCCGGTAACGCTCCACATAGCTCATAACGCCCAGGTTATAGAGCACCACGATACCCAGCACCACGGCGGCGATGACCAGCAGGAAGATCATTTCGTTCATCAGCTCCATGAACATATCAAAAGAATCCATGATGGCCTGCTTGGGCTGCACGTTCAGGATATGGGCGTTGGGCCCGATGGAGGCCGCGTCGGCGTCGGTATACAGGGTATTGATGGCGTAATCAAAGCCCACCGTTTCCGCGTACTTTGCGGTCATGACCACGCTTTCGGCCATGGAGCGCAGGACCCCGGCCACGGTCACGGTGTACTGCTGATCGCTGTCGTAGGGGGAGAACGTCAGGGTGTCTCCCGGGCGCAGGTTCATATCCTTCGCCATGCGGGCGCACACATACGCGCCGGTATCCGAAAGGGAAACAAAGCACATGTTTTCATCCGGAAAGCGCACCTTGTCGTGGCTGATGCCGTAGATTTCCAGGGAAAAGCCCCGGTCGCCGATCTGTACGCTGGTCTGGGCGCACCAGTCCGCGCTGTACTTTTCCGCCAGGGAGAGGGCTTCCCCGTTGGTGACGCCTTCCGTGTCCAGGTTCACCTGGTTCTGGTAATTGATGGCCTTGTCAAAGAACACATCCACAAAGGCGTCGGCGGTATCCTTCATCCCCAGGCCGCCCACCAGCAGGATCATGCAGCCCACGATGCCAAACAGCGTCATCAAGGACCGGGCCTTGTGGCGCAGCAAATCCCTTAGGTTCCATTTTGTGCCAAAGCCCAGGGCCTTGAACGCCTTGGTTTCCTCCAGGGCCAGATGCTTCATTTTGCTGGGCGTGTAGGGCCGCAGGGCATCCGCTGCCGTGCCCTTGAGCATTTTCTTCACGGAAAGATAACCCAGCAGCGTCAGCACCGCGATCATCCCGGCCAGCACCACCCAGCCAAACCAGGGCACATACAGATTCCAGGTGGGCATATCGATATAGGTCGCCATGGCCCCGGAGGGGTTCATGATAAACCAGCCCAGCAGATATCCGATGCCGATGCCCAGCACGGAGCCCATCAGCCCGATCATCAGGGCGTAAGCGGAGTAGTGCCGCAGGATGCGGCTGTCATGAAACCCCAGGGATTTCAGCGTACCGATCTGGGTCTTTTCGCTGGCGGTGATGCGGTGCATGGTGGTCACCATGGTCAGCACGGCGATGGCCAGAAACAGCACCGGCAGGATGGAGCCCATGGTTTTCCCTTCCTCAATTTCGCCGTTGGCCTCGGCGAAGGACAGGGTTTCCTCCTTGGACAGCACCAGCAGGGTTTTCCCCAGCGCTTTTTCCGCCGCTTTCACAAAGGCCGCCTTGGTCAAATCCGATTTTACGTTGATCTGGTAATACCAGTTGTCCCCGATCAGCGCCCGGAAAATACCGGGTATGATCTTCTGGAACGCGGCGGGGGAGATGTAAGCGAAGCCGTAGGAGGTATAATCCGGCATCAGCTGGGTTTCATCCGGCAGGCAAATCAGGTATTCGCTGCTTTTGATCAGGCCCTTCACCGTGCCGGTCAGGGAATAATTCTTATAGGTCAGGGTCAAGGCGTCGCCCAGGCGCACATTGTTCTTTGCCGCGTATTGGTCGGACAGCCAAATCCCGTCCTCGCTTTTTTCATCGTAGGGCTCGCCCGCCATGAGCAGCAGGCCGGACACGTTCATGTTTTCATTCACCGTCAGGGCGATCATGTCCGTATCGTCTTTCACCGTGGTGTTGACGGACAGATACCGCGTGGCGTCCTCCACGCCGGGCAGGGCGCGAATGGCCGCCAAATCCTTGCTGCTGAACCCCTTTTCGGAATAGATGCGGAAATCGGAAAAGCCGGTGGCAGAATAGATGTATTCCAGATTTTTTTCCAGGCTGTACCATTCCATGTTGAAGCCGATGAACACGCCCACCCCCAGGGCGATCATGATGATCATGGAAATGAACTGGGCCTTGTATTGCAGCAGGGTGCGGAACAGTTTTCTCAGCAGCATCTTACCAATCCACCTCTTCCACGTTCAGGGGATGCTCCTGCTCCTCGCAGGCGAGGATCTGGCCGTTCTTCACCTGCACCACCACGTCCGCCATCCTGGCGATATTCTGGTTATGGGTCACGATAATGATGGTTTTCCCCATATCCCGGGCCATGGAAAGCAGGAGCCTGAGCACCATCACGCCGGTTTCGCTGTCCAGCGCGCCAGTGGGCTCGTCGCATAGCAGGATTTCCGGGTTCTTGGCCAAGGCCCGGGCGATGGACACCCGCTGCTGTTCGCCGCCGGAAAGCTCGGAGGGGAAGTTGTGAATGTGATCCGCCAGGCCCACCGATTTCAACATCTCGTGGCTGCTCAGGGCCTTGGGGGCGATCTCCTTCACCAGCGCCACGTTTTCCAGCACCGTCAGGGTGGGGATCAGATTATAGGATTGAAACACAAAGCCCACTGTTTCCGCCCGGTAATCCGCCAGTTCGTTATTGGACAGGGTGGAAATATCCTTGCCCGCCACCACGATTTTTCCCTCCGTGGGGCTGTCCAGGCCGCCCAGCAGATTCAGCAGCGTGCTTTTTCCCGCGCCGCTGGGGCCCAGCACCACAATGAATTTTCCTTTCTCCAAACGCAGGTTCACATGGTCCAGCGCCCGCTGCTCATGGTCGCCGTTCCTGTACACGCGGGACACATCCTGAAATGATACGATGTTCATGCTTGCTCGCCTCTCATCAAAGGGATAGATTGAAGTTAGCGATAGCTAACTCCGGCAAAAATTGTACTCCATCCAGCGCGGTATGTCAAGGAAGGAAACCAGGAAAACGCAAAAACTGATCACAAGCCCTTCCATATGAAACGCTGGTCCATCCCGGGGAGGACACTGATGCGCCTGCAAGCGGGCTGGATCAGCCTTCCGCTTTCACCGAACCATCAATTGGTATAAACAAAAATCTCTGTTTCCGCGGAATCCAATTCTCCCGGGGGGAGTACTTTTCTTTGATGATGGCGCTTGCCATTGCTTTCAAATCGTGATAATATGAAACTGTCCGAACGGCAATCAGAATCTGAAAGGATGGAGAAAAGAATGAAGAAAAATCTCGGCGTGATTCCCGCTGTTTATCCTATGCCCGTATTGATCGTGGCGGCATACGATGAAACTGGGAAAGTGAACGCAATGAACGCTGCCTGGGGCATGATTTGCGGCATGGATAAGATTGCCCTGTTCATTGATGAAGATCATAAAACCACCCAAAACCTGCTGAAAACAAAAGCCTTCACGGTGGCCCTGGCCGATCAGGCCCACATGGACGCAGCCGATTTCTTTGGCATCGCCACCGGCAACAAGATGAGCGATAAGTTTGAGCGGACAGGCTATCATGCTGTGAAGAGCGCATTCGTCAACGCCCCGATCATCGAGGAATTTCCCCTGGTGATGGAATGCGAGCTGGCGGAAGTCGTTCAAACGGAAAACATGTATGCGATCGTTGGGAAGATCGCCAATGTTGCCGCCGAAGAAGCTGTATTGTCGGATAAGGACAAAGTCGATCCTGCCAAGCTGAACGCGCTCATTTTCGATCAGTTTCAGCATGGCTACTATGTTTCCGGCGAGCAGGTGGGCAAGGCTTGGAACGCCGGCGCTGGATTGATGAAAAAATAACAGAGCAATTCAGTGGCGATCACTTGCAGAAACACTTTCAAAAGGAGCATGGGCAAACGAAGCGCAGCCCATGAGAGTATATCCAAGTCCGGTTCAAGGGGGCAGACTATCAATTTGCTGGCGTAAGCCTGCGCTCGTTCCAATTCATCTTCCCACCAGAGGTCCAAACTCGGCTTTTCAAGGCCGGGTTTTCTTCTTTTTTCTGGTCATACGATATGGAATATGGTATACTGTCAATATCTTCTTTGTCCTTGGAGGAGAGCGTATGCCCCTGACCCTGGAACAGCTGACGCATGAGAATTTCAGCGACGCGCTTTGCATTGACCGGGACGACATTCCGGAAGCATGGGTGGATACTGCCGCCACCCTCATGGAAACCACGGATTACGGAGCGGAGTACCATTTGCTGGGCCACACCTATCTGGCCCGTATGGACGGCAGGCCCGTGGGCCTGATCCTGATCGGGGAAGCCCTGGCCTGGGACACGGACCCGGAGGAGATGCGGGGCAAGCCTTTTTACCGGGTGATGGGCTTTGTGGTCGATCAAAAATACAGGAATCGGGGCATCGGCGGAGAGATCCTGGAAAGCGCCATCCGTCAGGTGTACGATGAATTTGGGAAACGCTCCCTGGCGCTGGGCGTTCACAAGGACAATCCCCGGGCTGGCGCCTTTTATAAACGGCACGGATTTCATCCCACGGGCGTGTATG
>ODAI012851801.1_pt1 | contig 12848 bp, 7 predicted proteins | sample 1539321 | NCBI WGS metagenome assembly ODAI01 (sample SAMN02144231, study PRJEB22623) | gut metagenome | biome: sheep rumen | host: Ovis aries | place: New Zealand | reverse complement strand
ACAGGCTCCGTCTTGTCAATCGCAAAACAACCTTTTTAACTGAGGTACGGCGCTCCTCCCCTGCATAAATGCAGAGGTTTCCGCGCTTATTCGAATCTATGAATCTGCTCAAACGCGCCGTTGCGCTTGCCGCGACCGCCGCTTTTGCCTTAGCGCAGTGCGCCCCTTCGATCGCCGCCCAGCACGATGCGCCGCTTGACCTGAATCTGCCGAGTCTGGGCACGGTGGCTGGCGCCGACCTCTCGCTCCTTGACGAGCGGCGGCTTGGCGAGCAGATCATGACCAAGGTGCGGGCTGACGCAGATTTCCTTGCCGACCCCGAGGCGATTGACTACCTCAACCGGCTCGGTTACCGGCTCATCGCCGCCTCGCACACCATCCCCTACGACTTTTTCTTTTTCCCGGTGCGGGACAAGTCGCTGAACGCCTTTGCGCTTCCCGGCGGCTTCATCGCCGTGCACACAGGACTTGTGGTCGCCGCAAAGACCGAAAGCGAACTTGCCGCCGTGATGGGGCACGAAATCGGACACGTGACGCAGCGCCACATCGCGCGGATGTTCCAGCAGGCCGAAGGGTCGCTCGCGATGACCATCGGCTCATTCCTGCTGGCGCTGCTCGCCGCCCGAGCGGGCGGCAGCTCTGGCGGCAACGCCGCCGCGGCCATCACCATGGGCACGCAGGCCGCGCTCATCCAAAAGCAGCTTGCCTATTCCCGGGACGCCGAACGCGAGGCCGACCGCGTGGGCCTGCAGAGTCTCACGAACGCCGGGTTCGATCCCAAGGGCATGGAGGATTTCTTCGCGCGCCTGCAGCAGTCCTCGCGCTATTACGAAACGATCGCCACGTCGTACATCTCCACACACCCGATGACGAGCGAGCGCATGAACGACATGCAGGGCAGAACCCGGCGCCTCGGACGGCGTCCTCATGCGGACAGCTTTGACTTCCTGCTCATTCAGGCACGGCTGCGTGTGCTGCAGGAAAAGAACTACGACGGCTGGCTTTCGGCCTCAAGAAGCTTCCTGCTGCAGCTGGAAACGGCCGCCGGGCCGCGCGCCGCTGCTCTGCACTACGGGCTCTCGGTCGCCTACACGAAGATGAACCGAAAGGCCGATGCGCTCAGGCATGCGCGCCTCGCACAGCAGGGCGCTTCCGGCCACAGCGTGATCCTGGACAAGAACCTCGCCCAGGTCGAGTTCGCGAATGCCTCGGGCAAGGATGGAAAACGCGCAGCGCTCAAGCTTGCGCGCGAGACCGTCGATCGATACCCCTACTCGCTCATGGCCGCCGAGGCGTACGTGGACATGCTGCACGAAATGGGCATGAACGAGCAGGTCGTCAAGTTCATGCGCAGGCAGAAGGCCATCCCGAAGGACAACACGGACTATCACGCGCTGCTTGCGCGCAGCTACCATGAACTCGGCCGGCACGCCGAAGCCTTTGCCGCCACGGGCGAGATGTATGCCATCGCCGGCAACCACAAGGCGGCCGTGTATCAGTTTGACCTTGCACAAAGAGCAAATGACGCGGACTACTATGTGATGAGCATGATCGACGCAAAGCTGCGCGAGCAGCGGCGGCTCGCGCTTGACGAAGAGAAGGCCCGCAAAGGCAAATAGTCGGCCTCTTTAGGGATTTCTTGGAACCGTTAAGCAATTTGCCCGTGGTTTTGTGCCAAAATGTTTTGATTTAGCTGATTGATACCACGTCCAATCGTGGTGTTCCGGCTTGCTTTTTTCAGTCTTCATCGCGGCGCCTGATGCCGCCGCGTTCATTCTTTGGTTTGTTTGTCATGGCTATTGAAGATTACTTGACTATCGCCCCCGAGACCGATCAGGTCATTGAAACGGATGCGGTGATCGTTGGCGCGGGCCCCGTCGGGCTCTTTCAGGTTTTTGAACTGGGGCTGCTGGAGATCAAGGCGCACGTGGTGGACTCCCTGCGCAACGTGGGCGGCCAGTGCGTGGAGCTTTATCCCACCAAGCCCATTTACGACATCCCTGCCGTGCCCGTCTACACCTCGTACGAGCTTACGGAAAATCTTCTCAAGCAGATTCAGCCTTTCGGCGCCCAGTTCCATCTCGGCCAGGAAGTGACCAAGGTGCAAAAGCGCGAAGATGGCCGCTTTGACGTCGAGACCGACAAGGGAACGAAGTTCCTGTGCAAGGTGGTCATCATCGCCGCAGGCGTCGGCTCGTTCCAGGCCCGCCCCCTGCGCGTTCCCGGCATTGAAAAGTTCGAGGGCACGCAACTGCACTACCGCGTGCGCAACCCCGAGATGTTCGCCGGAAAGAACATCGTGATCTGCGGCGGCGGAGACAGCGCTCTTGACTGGACGCTCAATCTCGTCGGCAAGGCTGAAAGCGTTGTGCTGCTGCACAGGCGCGACGGATTCCGCGCGGCGGCAAGCTCCGTTGCGCGCATGCGCGAGCTCTGCGAGAACTGGGAGATGCAGTTCGAAGTGGGCCAGGTCACGGGCTTTGAAGAGCAGGACGGCAAGATGACCGAGATCCGCGTCACGGGAGGCGACGGCGTCGTGCGCCGCATGCCTCTTGACCACCTCCTCGTGTTTTTCGGCCTGCAGCCCAAGATCGGGCCGATCGCCGAATGGGGGCTTGAGCTCGACCGCCGCCAGATCGTGGTCGACACCGAGAAGTTTGAAAGCTCGATTCCCGGCATCTTTGCCGTGGGCGACATCAACACGTACCCCGGCAAGAAGAAGCTGATTCTCTCGGGCTTTCATGAATGCGCCCTTGCCGCCTTTGCCGCATCCAAGTACGTCTTCCCGGAAAAGAAGGTCTTCCTGCAGTACACGACAACGAGTCCGAAGCTGCACAAGGTGCTCGGTGTCGAATCTCCGACCTTTGACGACTAACCTCTCCCAGTAAGAGGCCCGGCATGCCGCATTTTTCCCGAGTCGCCGTGTTTGCCAAGCCGCACGAAAACGTGCGGCAGATCTGCCAGAGCCTGATTGACGTCATCGTCAAGGCGGGAGCGACGCCCGTTCTGGACAGTTCTCTGGAAGTGTTCTTCGCAAACGGCTGTCCCTTTGAAATGGCCGATGCCGCAGAACTCGAAAGGATGGCCGAAGTTGCCGTGGTGCTTGGCGGCGACGGCACGATGCTCGGTGCCGGGCGGCTTCTTGCCCCCTACGGAGTGCCGGTGATCGGCGTGAACGCTGGACGCCTCGGCTTCATCACCGACATCGTGCATGAGGAGATGGAGGAGACGCTCCTTGCCATGCTTTCCGGCCACTACGTGCGCGATGAACGCCCGATGCTGCGCGGCCGCCTCACCCGGGACGGCGAGACCGTGTGCTCGGAGATCGCGGTCAACGACATCGGCATCACCCACGGCCGTGCGCTCAGCATGGTCGAATACACGGTATTCGTGGACGGCGAGCCGATTGCCGTGCAACGGGCCGACGGCGTTCTTGTGAGCTCCTCCACCGGCTCGACCGCATACGCGATGGCAGCCGGCGGTCCGATCCTTCACCCCGGCGTGCGCTCCATGCTGATCGTGCCTGTCGCGCCCCATACCCTCAGCAACCGGCCGCTCATCATCTCGTCCCAGTCCACGGTCGACGTCGAGGTGAATGAAACGCGAAGCGCCGTTGCAAGCTTTGATGCCCAGGTGAACTTTGACGTCAAGGTGGGCGACGTGCTGCACGTGAAGATTGCCGAGTCGACCTTCACCATGCTGCACCCGGAGGGCTTCAGCTATTTCGAGCTGCTGCGGCGCAAGCTCAAGTGGAACTACCTGCCGCAGTCCGAGCGCCCGATCCACACTCCTGAAAAGAACTAGGCTCTGCCGTCAACTCCATGCTCAACCTGCTTTCACTGAAGGACTTTGTCATTGTCCCCGAGCTCACGGTCGAAGCCGATGAGGGGCTCACATGCCTCACGGGCGAGACGGGGGCCGGCAAATCCATTCTCATCGATGCGCTCCAGCTCGTGCTTGGCGCGCGAAGCGACACGGGTCTGATTCGCGAGGGCGCGCAACGCACGGAGGTCGCAGCCGAATTCACCGTCACGGGCAGAGCGAAAAGCTGGCTTGAAAACGCAGGCATTGACGCAGCGGACTCCATCCTGATCCGCCGCACGGTCGACGTGAAGGGGCGCTCGCGCTGCTGGATCAACGGCTCCCCCGTCACGGCGGCGCAGTGCCGGGAACTTGGCGAGCGGCTCGTCGATATTCACGGACAGCATGCGCACCAGTCGCTCCTGAAGCCCGCGTTCCAGCTTCAGCTTGTTGACGGGTTCGGCGGCACAAGGCCGCTGCTTCTTGCCGTGCACGGCGCCTGGGAAGCCTGGCAGAAGGCTGCCCGGCGGCTCAAGGAAGCCACTTCCGACAAGGACAAGCTCGAAGCGGAAGCCGAGCGCCTCTCCTGGATGAACGAGATCCTTTCGGAATTGAATCCTGGTCCGGATGAATGGAAAAAGATTTCCGAAGAGCACGCCATGCTCTCCAATGCCGCGGACATCGTGATCAATGTCCGCGCAGCGATCGACAATCTCACCTCAGGCGAGGCAAATGCACTCTCGCTCCTTAATCAGGCGCAGCTCGAGCTTTCCCAGGCCGGGAAATTCGATCCCAAGTACGAGGAGCTCAGCCAGGCGCTTGAAGAGGCTTCTTCGATCATCGATGACTGCGCGCACGATGTCTCCCGAAGGCTCGATCGGATCGACATGGACGAAGACCACTTCGCGCAGCTCGATGAGCGGCTGAACGCATTCTGGCGCATGTCGCGCAAGTTCCAGCGCGCGCCCGAAGACATCTACGCGCTCTGGGAGCAGACTCAGGAGCGGCTTGGCGAAATCGAGCAGAGCGCCGACATCGAAGCCCTCGAAAAAGCCGAAAAAAGAGCCAAGGCCGTCTTCCTGGAGCAGGCGGCAAAGCTCACGGCGGCGAGGCAGGAATCTGCCAAGAAGCTCTCCGAAGCCGTGACGCGCGAAATGCAGGTCCTTGCCATGGCTGGCGGGCGGCTTGAAATCACGCTCCCGCAAAGCGCTCCCTGGGCAGGCGGCATGGAGCACTGCGAGTTCCTCGTGAGCGGGCATGCGGGCGCAACGCCGCGGCCGCTCACGCGCGTCGCCTCCGGCGGCGAACTCGCCCGCATTTCCCTGGCCATTGCCGTCATCACGGCTCAGATTACCCCCGTGCCCACGCTGATTTTCGATGAAGTCGACTCGGGAATTGGCGGCGCCGTTGCCGAAGTCGTCGGCAAGCTGCTCCGGCGTCTGGGCGCTTCGCGGCAGGTCCTCTGCGTCACGCATCTGCCGCAGGTTGCATCCTGCGGCAACCACCAGTGGAAAGTTGAAAAGAGCACGCAGCAAGGCGTGACAACCAGCACGCTCAGGCCCCTTGATGCAGCTGAGCGCATCGAAGAAATCGCCCGCATGCTGGGCGGCACCGTCATCACCGATGCCACAAGAGAAACGGCGGCCGAAATGCTGGCCGCCGCTGAGAACTGAATCTGGCGCAAGAGTCTTGCGTCCCGCCCAACGTCAATCGTTCACGACCTTTACGCTCGGCATCACGCGGCTCATGTCGCGGCTCGTCGCGGCAATCTGCGCCGCGGCCCTGAGCGCGATCGTGCGGTAAATCCGAGCAACCTCTCCGTCGGGATCCGCAACAACGGTGGGCCGCCCCGAGTCGGCCTGCTCGCGGATCGAAGCATCAAGCGGCAGCTGCCCCAGCACGGGCACCTTGTACTGCTCGCTCATGCGCCTGGCGCCGCCCTCTCCAAAAATATGCTCGAGATGGCCGCACTTGGGGCACTTGAAGAGCGCCATGTTCTCCACAATGCCAAGGATCGGAACGTTCACCTTCTGGAACATTCTGAGCCCCTTCTTTGCGTCGAGCAGCGCGATGTCCTGGGGCGTTGTCACAATGACGGCTCCCGTCACCGGAATTGACTGCGTGAGCGTGAGCTGGATGTCTCCCGTCCCGGGAGGCATGTCGATCACGAGGTAATCAAGGTCGTGCCAGTTGGTCTGATTGAGGAGTTGCGTGAGCGCACTCGAAACCATGGGGCCGCGCCAGATCATGGGCTCATCCGGATCAATCATGAAGCCGATCGAATTGATTTCAAGGCCCAGAGACTCAATCGGCTCCATGTGCTCGCCGTCAATTGTTGTTGGCTGCCCGCTGGCGCCCAGCATCATGGGCTGGGAGGGCCCGTAGATGTCAGCATCAAGCATTCCCACACGGGCTCCCTCGGCTGCGAGCGCAAGCGCAAGATTGGCGGCAACGGTGGACTTGCCAACGCCCCCCTTGCCGCTGCTCACGGCAATGATGTTGCGCACGTTCTCCAGAGTCTTCAGCGTTCTCTGGACACGGTGCGAGGCAATGGCAGCCGAGACGGTCACGGACACCCGCGCAAATCCGGCAGCCGTAAGCGCGTCACGAATCAGCGCTTCGATTCCCGCCTTGCTTGAGCGGATCGGATATCCGGGGTTCACCGTCACTGAGACGGCATCATCCTCGACCTCGCAATTTTTCACTGCGTGCAGCTCGGCGAAAGTCTTTCCGCTCACCGGATCCTTGAGAGAGCCCACCAGGCTCTTGACTTCATCAGCGGTCATAATCAATTCCAAAATTCAAGGGTACAGAGACGCCCCGCGCAGATGCATCCAGAGGCGTCACGGGATAGAATTTGAGTTTACGCCCGTTGCAGGAGAAGATTGTCCGGCCGGGTGTTTTTCTCAAACCAGTTCACCATTTTTCTGTTGCACCATGAGCTCACAAAAACGCAATATTTTCGTCACGACCGCTCTGCCCTATGCAAACGGCGCCTTTCACATCGGCCACATCATGGAGTACATCCAGGCCGACATCTGGGTGCGTCACGAGCGAATGTGCGGCAACACGGTGCACTTTGTCGGCGCGGACGATGCGCACGGCGCTCCGATCATGATCGCCGCCCAGAAAAAGGGCATCACCCCGCAGCAGTTCGTCGCGGAAATCGCAGCCGGGCGAAAGCAGTATCTTGACGGCTTTCACATCAAGTTTGACCACTGGCACTGCACGGACAGCCCGGAGAACACGGCGCTCTCCCAGGACATTTACAGGAAGCTCAAGGCCGCGGGCCTTATCTACACCAAGGACATCGAGCAGTTCTACGACATCGAAAAGGGCATGTTCCTTGCCGACCGTTTCATCAAGGGCACCTGCCCCAAGTGCGGCGCCGCCGATCAGTACGGCGACAACTGCGAGGTGTGCGGCTCGGTGTACCTGCCCACGGAAGTGATCAACCCCAAGAGCACGCTCTCGGGCACGACCCCGGTGATGAAGAAATCCACGCACTACTTCTTCAAGCTCTCCGATCCGCGCGCCATCGAGTTTCTGCGCAAGTGGACGCGCGAGAACGGCGCCGACGGCCGTCCCCACGTGCAGGCCGAAGTGCTTGCCAAGGACGAGGAGTGGCTGGGCGCCGACGGCAATCTTGCCGACTGGGACATCTCGCGCGACGCACCCTATTTCGGCATCCCGATTCCCGACGCCCCGGGCAAGTACTTCTACGTCTGGCTCGACGCCCCTGTCGGCTACCTTGCAAGCTTCAAGGCCTACTGTGAAAAGAAGGGCCTCTCCTTTGAAGAGGAGCTCACCCGGCCGGATACCGAGCAGATCCACTTCATCGGCAAGGACATCATCTACTTCCACACGCTCTTCTGGCCCGCCATGCTGCACTTCTCGGGCTCGCCCTACCGCGTTCCCGACCACATCAACGTGCATGGCTTCGTCACGGTGAACGGCGCCAAGATGAGCAAGTCCCGCGGCACGGGCATCAGCCCGCTCGAGTACCTTAACCTCGGCATGAATGCCGAGTGGCTGCGCTACTACCTGGCCGCAAAACTCTCGGGCAAGGTCGAGGATGTCGACTTCACCAAGGACGACTTCCAGGCGCGCGTGAATTCCGACCTCATCGGCAAGTACGTGAACATCGCTTCGCGCGCCGCAGGCTTCATCTTCAAGCGCTTTGGCGGCCGCGTGAGCGATGCGGCGATGAGCGAGCCGCTCCTTGCCCAGATCGCCTCGGCACGCGACGCCATCCGCGATCTGTATGAAGAGCGCGAATACGGGCGCGCCATGCGCCGTGTGATGGAACTCGCCGACCTCGTGAACGAATACGTAGACCGGGAAAAGCCCTGGGAACTTGCGAAGAAGGAAGGCGCCGAAGCCGATCTGCAGCGCGTTGCGAGCGTTGCGCTCGAAGCGTTCCGCATGCTCACGCTCTACCTGAAGCCCGTGCTGCCGGCAACCGCCGCGCGCGTCGAAGCGTTCCTCAACTGCGGCGAGCTCTCCTGGGAGAGCATCGGGCAACATCTTTCGAGCGCCAACCCCATCAACAAGTTCGAGCACCTCATGGGCCGCGTGGATCGGGAAAAGCAGCTTGACAAGCTCGTCCCTGAAAAGGCTCCCGAGCCCGAAGCTCCAAAGCTTCCCGGCGGCGAAGCAATTGCTCCGGTCTGCACGATCGATGATTTTGCGAAGGTTGACCTTCGCATCGCCCGCATCGTCAAGTGCGAGCAGGTCGAAGGCTCGGACAAGCTCCTGCGGCTCGAGCTCGATGTCGGCGAGGGGCGTCTGCGCCAGGTGTTTTCCGGCATCAAGGCCTTCTACAAGCCCGAGGATCTGGTCGGCAAGCTCACGGTCATGATCGCCAACCTCGCCCCCCGCAAGATGCGCTTCGGGCTGAGCGAGGGCATGGTGCTTGCGGCAAGCGACGCCTCGGACAAGAAGTCCGGCATCTATCTGATCGAGCCCTATGAAGGCGCAAAGCCCGGCATGCGGCTTCACTAAGCTGATCTGATTTTCAGAAGCCACTCGGGCGCTGGGGACAAAATTTCCAGCGCCCGTTTTTTGCAGTTCCCGGCGCATTAGAATCCCCCGCAAAACTGGCCTTTCATGAAGGAGTCCTGCCGTGGAATTCTGTCTTCCCAACCGGGTTCTGCCCGAACTTGCCGCATGGTATCCCGAGCTTGCCGCAATCCGCCGCGACATTCACCGCGCTCCGGAACTGGGCTTTGACACCCAGAACACCGCTTCGCGCATCGCCTGGCTCCTCAGGGACTGGGGTGTCAAGGAGATCGACACCGAATCGGTGCCGGGCGGCGTCATAGCCGTCGTGCACGGGAACAGGCCCGGCCCCGCCATCGCGCTTCGCGCAGACATTGATGCCCTGCCCATGAAGGACTGCTCGCAGACCGACTGGACAAGCGAGATCGACGGGCGGTGTCATGCCTGCGGACACGACGGCCACCAGACGTGGCTTCTTGCCGCGGTTCGCCATCTCAGCCTCAGAAATGATTTTCCGGGCAGCGTCGTTGCGATTTTCCAGCCTGCGGAAGAACTCGGCAAGGGAGCCCTTGCTGTCATTGAACGCGGCATACTGAAGCGCTACGGGATCCGGGAAATCTACGGCGGGCACAGCGAACCGCTCCTTGCAAAGGGGACGTTCGGCTTCAGGCAGGGGCCGCTGCAGGCCGCCTCGGACGTCTTTTACGTCACGCTCAAGGGCATCGGCACGCACTGCGGCCGGCCGCATCTTGGCATCGACCCGATTCCGATCGGCGCGCAGATCGTCACGGCAGCGCAGACCCTGGTCTCGCGCAGAACCAACCCGATCGACACGGCGGTCGTCTCCATCTGCTCGATCAATGCCGGACGCATGGATGCGCCCAACGTGGTGCCGCAAACGCTCACCATGAGCGGGTGCGTGCGCACCTTCACGCCCGAAACGCGCGCGATGATCCAGGAAAAGTTCACGAAGATCGTTCAGGGCATTGCGCTTGCCAACGACTGCACGGCCGAAGTCCGATATGAAAACATCATCTGCGCAGTGAACAACGACCCTGAGCTCGCAGCCTTCGCCAAGGCCACCGCCGCATCCCTCTTTGGCGCAGACCGCACGGTCACCGTCGACCCCATGATGAGTTCGGAAGACTTTGCTGAATTCCAGCGCATCATTCCGGGCGTCATCGTGCGCGTGGGCGTGCGCGATCAGCACCACACGGCCTCGCTCCACAATGCCGCGTTCGACTTCAATGACGAGGTGATACCGGCCGCAGCAACGCTCTTCGTGACGATCGCAAAGGAGCGCCTGCGCGCTTTGGCCGGCCAGAGCTAACCGCATATCCAATCCTGCCGAACCGGGCAGTCCGCAGCGAGGCGCAGACTGCCCGCGGTCGAGGAGCCTACGGCTCGTCCGCGGCGCGCAGCAGCGCAAGAATCTCCTCTCGGCTCATCTGATGGCTCATGTCCGTGCCCTGCAGGAGCGCATCCGCAAGCGACTTCTTTGTCTTGTGCAGATCGATGATTTTCTCCTCGATCGTGTTCTCGCTGATCAGCTTGTAGATCGTCACGGGCTGGCTCTGTCCGATCCGGTACGCCCTGTCCGTCGCCTGATCCTCGATGGCAGGATTCCACCAGGGATCCAGATGCACGACATAGTCGGCCGCCGTGAGGTTGAGCCCCGTGCCGCCCGCCTTGAGGCTGATGAGAAAGAGCGGAACCGAAGAGTTCTGGAACAGCTCGACGAGCCGGGCCCGCTCTGCGGGCGTATCCGAGCCATCCAGATACATGTACCCGATCCCCGCCTTGTCGAGCTCCTGCTTCACGAGGGCAAGGTATGACGTGAACTGGCTGAAGACGAGCGCCCGGTGCCCGCTTCGGGAAAACTCCTCGACAAGCGCGAGAAACGCCTTGCACTTGGAAGAGGGCAGATTCATCGTCTTCTCAACCAGCCTGGGGTGGCATGCGGCCTGCCTGAGCTTCAGAAGTTCGGCAAGCGCCTGGATGGGCGTGCTTTCCCCGGTTTCAAGATCCATCACCGCCTTTTCGCGCAGGTTTTCGTAGAGCGCTCTTTCCGCTTCGCTCAGTTCAACCTTGAGCACGATCTCGGTTTTCTCCGGCAGTTCATCGAGCACCTCGCCCTTCGAGCGCCGCAGGATGAAGGGCGCGATGAGGCGTTTCAGAAGGCGCTGCTTGCCCTTGTCGTGATCGCGTTCAATGGGGACGATGAACCGCTCGCTGAACTTCTGGAAACTGCCGAGCAGCCCCGGATTGATGAACTGGAAAAGATTCCAGATCTCGCCCAAGTGGTTCTGCAGCGGAGTGCCGGTCAAAATCAGTCGGAACTGGGCATTGAGCTGCATCGCCGCCTTGGAGGTCTTGGTTTCCCGGTTTTTGATCGTGTGCGCTTCATCAAGCACCGCGACATTCCAGGATCGCGCGGCAAAAAGCTCCGCCTCGCTTGCGAGCACGCCGTATGTCACCAGCAGAACGTCCCCCGCCTGCAGCTTCTCAAGCGTCTCCTGTCTTTCCTGCATCGGAAGAACCTTGGCCCGAAGCGATGGCGCAAACCGCCTGATCTCATTTTTCCAGTTGTAAAGGACCGCGGCAGGCACGACGACGATCGAGGGTCCCTCGCCGCTTCGCGCAAGGAGCAGCGCAATCGTCTGCACCGTCTTGCCAAGCCCCATGTCGTCCGCGAGGCACCCGCCCGCCTTCCAGTGCGCAAGGCGGCTCATCCACTCAAAGCCGCTCACCTGGTATTCGCGAAGATCCGCATCGAGCCCCTTGGGCAGTTCAATCTCAAGGGCATTGGCCTGCTCGATCCGCTCCAAAAGATTCCGGTATTCGCCGTCAGCCTCTATGTCAAGCCCCTCCTCCTGCGTCTTCTGCAGGGCCGGCGCGCTGTACCTGGAAAGCTGATTGCCCTTGCGCCCGTGCGTGAGCATTTCGTCGAGCAGCCTGAGCTGCTTGCGCAGCTGCTCGGTGAGCGCAACGTATTCGCTCTCGCCCAGACTGATGAACCCGTAGCGGGTTTGCCTTGCCTTTTCAAGCAGTTCGGCGACCGAGAGCTTCATCTTGTCGCTGAGCCTCACTTCGCCGTTGACTTCCAGCCACTGGCCAAGCGACCTCAGAGACAGATGGACGCTCCCCGACTGAACGGGCGCATACGAGACCTTGAGGCTTGCTCCGCGGGGCCACTCGATCAAGCAGAGATCCGCAAGCGGGCGCAGCGTTTCGAGCAGCTGCAGGCACTTCTCGAAATCCACGATCCAGACAAACTCGCCGTCGCGGCACTCGTCAAACTCATGCAGCCGCTCGCCAAGAGAAGAAAAGTTGTCCTTTTCCTTTTGCAGGTCCCGCTCAACGCGCACGGTGGCGCCGCCCGCTTCTGCAGAAATAAATGCCAGGCCCCGTCCGGGCGTGCAGAGCACATCGGACTCGGCGAGCGGCCGGATGATCGCCTTTGCGGAAAACCGCTCAGCATCAAGCGCTTCGAACCGGAATGTCACCTTGCTCTCGGCGGCAATCGTCTGAACGTTCTCGCTTGCCGCAATGAGATCGGACATCACGGGAACGGACGGACTGATCTCCATGAGCGCTTCGGAGAGAGCCTTCTTTGCCTCTGCGGGGAATGTCGGCATGCGCTCGAAGGCGGAAATGATTTCCTTTTGCTCCTCGGAAACCCGGATCACCGCGAGCTCCCGGGTTCCCTTGGGCACGACATAGATCGATCGCGGACCGAGATCGTCGACATCAACGTTGTCCGTCACTTCGTAGCCGCCGCTCTCAGTTTCCCGCACCGAGAGCTGCAGCGGCTCGGCGGATATCTTGAGGGGCTCCTTGACGGTGCCGTCCTTGTACACGTAGGGGTAGTCAACAAGCTCGGCAATCGCGGCTTCGCCGCCAAGATAAAGCCGGGGCGCACTTCCCACGAATGTCGCGACCCTGTAGTCGCGCTCGCTCATTCCGTCGATGCCGCGGGAAAATGCGCCCAGAGAAACCGCTTTGCCTGAACTCCAGTTCACGCCGTCGCGGCTGGTCTGCTTCTT
>ODAI011011890.1_pt1 | contig 12848 bp, 9 predicted proteins | sample 1539321 | NCBI WGS metagenome assembly ODAI01 (sample SAMN02144231, study PRJEB22623) | gut metagenome | biome: sheep rumen | host: Ovis aries | place: New Zealand | reverse complement strand
GTCGAACTGCGCAAAGAGCGTCATGAGCAACAGGTTCGTGCCTACGAAAACCAACAGAAAATGATTGAGGACACCGAGGATTTCATCCGGCGCTTCCGATACAAGCCCACCAAATCCGTACAAGTACAGAGTCGCATCAAGCAACTGGACAAACTGGAAAGGTTGGAAGTGGATCTCGAGGACACCCGCAAACTGCGGCTTCGATTCCCGCCTGCGCCCCGTAGCGGGGACTTTCCTGTCATTTGTGACGATGTCAGCAAGGCGTTCGGAGAACACGTTGTCTTCGAGCACGTGAACTTCACCATCCGCAGAGGAGAAAAGGTGGCATTTGTCGGAAAAAACGGCGAAGGTAAAACCACCCTCGTTCGGTGTATCATGAACGAACTGACTGACTACGACGGAACGCTCAAAATCGGGCACAACGTCAAGATTGGCTACTTCGCGCAGAATCAGGCGTCTTTGCTTGACGGGGAACTGACCGTCTTCGACACCATCGACCGCGTGGCGGTGGGCGACATCCGCACCCGTATCAAGGATATTTTGGGCGCATTCATGTTCGGCGGAGAGGCATCCGAGAAGCGAGTACGCTTCCTCAGCGGAGGGGAAAAAAGCCGCCTCGCCATGATTCGTCTGCTCTTGGAACCGGTCAATCTGCTCATTTTGGACGAGCCTACCAACCACCTGGATATCCCCTCCAAGGATGTGCTCAAAGACGCCATTCGCGACTTCGATGGCACCGTCATCTGCGTCAGTCACGACCGCGATTTTCTGGACGGACTGGTGGACAAAGTCTATGAGTTCGGCAACCAACAGGTCCGCGAACACTTGGGTGGCATCTACGATTGGTTGCGCTATAAAAAGGCACAAACGGACAGCAATCTGGACAACCACCGCGCCATTGAGCAGGCACTCAAGGCATCCCCCGGCAAACAAGACAAGGTTCCGGCAAATGCCGAAACAAAGCACTCCGAGTCGAAAGGAGCACTCGACTACGCTGCTCAAAAAGCCCGCGCAGCCGAACTCCGCAAGGCGGAAAAGGCAGTCTCGCAGGCGGAAACAGACATCGCAGCCCTTGAGGCGCAAATTGCGGAAACGGAAACCCGACTCAACAATGATCCGGGTGCACAAACAGCTGACAATTTCGACAAGTACAATTCCCTCAAGCGACACCTTGAGCAACGAATGTATGAATGGGAAATTCTTAGCGAACAACTGGAAGAGTTAAAAACAGTTTGAACGCTGTACTGTATGAACAACGTCAAACATATGACAAAATAGTAAATACTATGAGAATCATTGCCATTGTGGGGGCACGCCCTCAATTCATCAAATCAGCGATGTTGAACATCGCGGTCAGAGAACGTCAGTTAAGTGGGGACAACATTCAGTTGGACCTGCTCCACACCGGTCAACACTATGACCACCAAATGAGCGAAGTCTTTTTCCGCAACATGAATATTCCCGAGCCAAAATGGCGTTTGAGTCACAGCGGTTCCACCGAGGAGATGGCGGATGGCATACGCACAGTGTTGGAAAAAGAACGCCCCGATTACGTCCTCGTATTCGGCAATGCCAACACCACCCTCGCAGGCGCGTTGGCTGCGGAACAGACCGGCATTCCCCTCATCTATATCGAGGCGGGTCTGCGCAGTTACAAGACCGATTCGGTGGAGGAGTACAACCGCATGGAAACGGACAAACGGGCATCTATCCTGTTCTGCCCGACCAAACAGGCAATGGAGAACCTGAAAGCAGAGGGCTGCAAAGGGCGGATTTTCTACTCAGGCGACATGCTGTATGACGCGGCACTCACCTTCGGACGATTGTCTGTCATCAACTCGCAGTTGCTGGACAACCTGCAACTGGCAGGGAAGAAGTACTACCTCGCCACCCTCCATCGTGCCGAGACGACCGACAACCCTGCCGAGTTAGAGTCGGTGCTCATGGCACTCATGCAACTGGAGACACCGGTCATCATGCCGCTGCACCCGCGCACCCGCAAGGCGCTGGATGCCAACCCCGGGCTCTTGCAACAGATGAGACGTTCGTCCTCCATCCTGCTCATACCCAGCCAGAACTACACCGACATGGCGATGCTGGAGAAATGCGCAGCACTAATCATCACCGACTCTGGCGGTGTGCAGAAAGAGGCGTTCTTCTACCGCAAACCATGCATCATTGTCCGCAATGAAACCGAGTACATGGAGATTGTGCGGAGCGGTTGGTCGGTGCTGGCGGGCACGGATACCCACCGCATCATTGACGCCATTAACAATCCTCCCAAGGGTGGAGAACATCCCGACGTTTTTGGCAACGGACACGCGGCGGACGCAGTGGTGGACACCCTGCTGAAATTGTAACCAAACACATACACAATGGAAGACACCATAGACTATATCAAACAGTTTCTCCTGTACGGCAATACCGAGGCGGCAGAATGGGTGGGCTATACGCGTAATGAGGACGAATGGCAGCAGTACAAACTGGTCATCGTCCCCGGCGAGAACCTGCTCACCGGTGAGAAGAAAGACTGGACATTTCCCGATTTCACACATGCCCCTCAAGCCGGGAAACAAGGTGAACTGATAGACGAGTTCGGCGAGAAAACCGATGGCACTTGGGTGATACACGAAGACCTGATCTACAACACCCTCTTTCTGCTCTCACAGGCGGAACTGACCATGGACCTGCCGCGCGACAAGCACGGACGGCTCGCCAGCAAGGACTCCGCCTTGGGCCGTCAGGGTATGCTGACCATTCCCGTACTGGACGAATATTCGCGCTTAGTGACCAAACTACTGGACCAGGCACTTCCCGAACAACATTTCAGCAAGATATACCTGACCCACGACGTGGATTTCCTGACCTCGTACCGTCATCTGCGCGGATTCCTTGGGGCTGTCAAACGCGGTCATCTGCACGACGCACTGCGTGCCCTGCATTTGCTGGAAAACGACCCTTCCTACACCTTCCGATGGTTGCACGCACAGGACTCCCGCGTCACCGGCAGCAAGGAACTTTACTTTCTGAAAGCAACCGAGGGAAAAGGGTACGACTATCCTCAATACCCGCTGCACGGCGCTGACTGTACGGCGCTGCTACAACTGCTACACGACGAAGACGCTCAGATTGGGCTGCACAGCAGTTATTATGCCACGGAACACAAGTCCTTCAAGGAAGAAAAAGAACGGCTGGAAACGGTACTGCCCCACGATGTACACAAACACCGCAGTCATTACCTGCGCATCAACTCGGTTGCTGACCTTATCGCCCTTGCCAATGCCGGTATAACCGACGATTTCTCACTCGGATGGTCTGACCATATCGGTTTCCGTTTCGGCACCACGCGACCCGCACGGTTCATCAATCCCTCAACGCTGGAACTGACCAACCTGACCCTGCACCCCCTTGCCATCATGGACCGTACCCTCTCCAACGAGGACTACATGAACCTCAGCGAGGAGGAGGCGTACTACGCATCGCAGCAACTCATCGACAAGGTGCGTCAGCATGGCGGCGAACTGGTCATACTGTGGCACAACAACAATTTCGGTCCCGACACCTATCATAAACAACTCTACAAAGAGATTATCGACTACCTGTGTGAATAAACGCCTGCTCATATTATCCGACCCGTTCACCCGCCCGTCCTTTGCTCCGCGGCTGCGATTTCTGTGCGACTATCTCAGCACGCAGGACTGGAGTGTTGAGGTGTACACCGAGCAGCACACCCCCATACCTTTCCACCACACCTATCCCATCCACGAAATTCCGTTCTATCACGGACAACTCGACTGGGCATGCAAGGCCTTTTGGTCACTGCTCACGGATTGGAAAGACCGCTATTTTACCCGCCGGGTGCGGCACGCCATCAGGGGCAGACAATACGATGCCGTTTTCTGCACCACCTTCTCCACTTTTCCTCTTGGAACAGCGGTTTCGCTTGCGAAACAATTAGAGGTTCGTTTGTTTGTGGATATTCGCGACCTCGACGAGCAGGTTCCGGGAGCACAATACCAACAGCACCGCAGTTGGTGGACACGCCCTTTCCGCTCGCTGTACAAACGGATAAACATTGCCCGCCGCAACCGTGCCATCCGTGCCGCGGACGTGGTCACTACGGTTTCACCTTGGCACGTACGGTTTCTTAAACGGCTCAACCCCAACGTGCACCTCGTCTATAACGGTTACGACCCGCGTATGTTCTTCCCTAAGGATATACCCACGGAAGTGTTCCGCGTGTCCTACATCGGCAGGATATACGAATTTCAAAATCTTGATCCCGTACGTCAAGCCATACAGCGCATCAACAACCCCGAAATAGTATTGAACCTGCATACTCCCGACTCCTCACTGCTGCCCAATGACAAGGTGCCCGATGAGATCCGGCGCAGCGGTATCATGGTGGTACTGACATCCAAGGACGCCAAAGGAATGATGACCACCAAATTCTTCGAGGCGCTGGGGTGCGAGAAACCCGTATTGTGCGTTCCCGATGATGAAGGAGTATTGTCTGAGACCATCCGCCAAACGAATGCCGGAATCTGTGCGGACACGGTGGAACAAATCGAGGCGTTCATACTGGAAAAATACGAAGAATGGCGGCAACACCGCTTTACACGCCAGCAGGTCAACACACCGGCGAAAAACGCATTCTCACGGCTCGAACAAGCCGCACAAATGGAGAAACTGTTACAGCACATTCTATGAACACCGACCAACATATACATATTGTTGCTTTCGATATCCCCTACCCGCCCACTTACGGAGGGGCGATTGACGTGTTCTATCGGATCCGCGCTCTCCACGATTTGGGGGTCAAAATCACGCTGCACTGCACCTACAAGGGCGAACGGAACATTTACCCCCAGTTGGAAAACCTCTGCTCGGAGGTGTTCTACTACGCGAGGGACACCCGCGCAATCAGGCAGTTGTCCCTGTTACCCTATGCGGTTGCAGGCAGACGGAGCGACAGGCTCATAAACAACCTCCTGAAGGACAACGACCCCATCATCTTCGAAGGGCTGGTGTCATGTTATTTCCTGAACGACAAGCGCCTGAAAAACCGCGTCAAACTGTTCCGGGAGTGCAACATCGAGCACGACTATTTCTCCGCTTTGGGCAGGGCGTCGAAGACGTGGTGGCAGAAAGTGTACTACCGGGTAGAAGCGCGCAAACTCAAACGGTTCGAAGCGGTGCTGCAGCATGCCACCGCCATCGCCGCACTGGCACATCAGGACGAGGCGCACTTCCGAGCCACGTACCCCCGGGTGCCCACGTTCTACATCCCGCTCAACCACCCCAACACGCAGGTCACTTCACCCATGGGAACCGGCAACTACATCCTGTATCACGGCAACTTGCAGTTGGCGGAGAACGAGAATGCCGCCATCTACCTCATGGAGCACATCGTCCCTTACACCCCCCACCCGTTTGTTTTTGCCGGACGCAACCCCTCGCCAAGACTGCAAAAGTTGGCGGAGAACCTGCCAAACGTCACCCTCCTTGCCAACCCTTCGGGCATACAGATGGACGATTTAATCCGCCAGGCACAAATCAACCTGCTTGTCACCTTCCAGGCAACCGGCATGAAGGTCAAACTGCTCAATGCCCTCTATGCAGGACGGTACGTGGTTGCCAACCCCCCAATGGTGCACGGCACCGACGTGGCGGAACTGTGTATTGTCGCACCGGACGACCGCGCCATTGTTCATGCCTGCAACCGGTGGATGACTGTACCTTTCACCGAGGAGAAGAAAACGCGCAGAGAACAAGTCCTTTCGGCTTGCTACGACAATATCACCAACGCAAAAAAATTACTTACTATCATAAATACTGAAAATCAATGAAGCACTTACACATCACACTCGGCTTTTTGTTACTATGTAGCACCCACCTGCTGAACGCCACAACGTATTATTGCTCGCCTACGGGCAATGGCAATGGTCGTTCCTACTCCACTCCATGCTCATTTCAGGACGGTATCAGCAAACTGTCTGCCGGTGGCGACACGCTGTACCTGCTTGGCGGACAATACAATCTGGGCAACACCAAGATTTCCGGCAAAAGTGGCACTTCCACCTCACGATATATGGTCATCTCCGGCTATCCGGGCGAGACCGCCATTCTGGATTTCCGCAGCACTCCATACGGCACACGCGGACTGCAAATCGGTTCCAACTGCACCTACCTGCACCTCCGGGACCTGACGCTACGTTATTCGGGCAAAAACAACCTCTACAACGAGGGCAGTTACTGCCTGTTCGAGCGTTTGGATATATATGGCTCGGCGGACACAGGCTGTCAGATGAAAAACGGCGGGCACAATATCATCAAGAACGTGGACAGTCACGACAATTTTGATTATCAGACCATGAGTGGTGGCAGTATTGCCAATTACGGCGGCAACGCCGACGGTTTTGCCGACAAGCAGTTCACCGGTGCAGGCAACCATTATATAGGGTGCCGCGCTTGGAACAACTCCGATGACGGTTGGGATTTCTACCAGCGCGTCTCCACTTCGGAGACGGTCATCGAGAACTGTATCTGCTATCAGAACGGTCCCGCCACGTACAACATGCAGGGACACCCGCGCTACAACACCGACAAAAACTGGTTCGACCAGCGCAATGGCACCACCATCACTTCCCGATATGGCACTACCGTCACAATCACTCTTGACCGGTTCCCCAATATGGGCAATGGCAACGGTTTCAAGTTGGGTGGAGACTACACCCAACACAACGTACTCATCCACCATTGCCTGGCAGTCGGCAACACCGTCCGCGGGTTTGACCAAAACAACGATGACGGTGCCATGCGCGTGTTCAACAACACCGGTTATGCCAATGGTACCAATTTCGGGTTCTCCACCGGCAGTGGCACTCTCACTATTCAGAACAATATCAGTTACCCCCTGTCCGCAGGCATTGCCACCAGTGCCGCAACCACTCTTATGAACGACCACAACACGTGGAACCCGGGCACCGGGGTGACGCTTACTGCCTCTGATTTTCTGTCGCTGGACACCACCCAGATTCTCCAGCCACGGCTTGCAGACGGCGACCTGACACTTTTCTCTTTGCTGGCAACCGGCCACAACACCCTCTTCCACTTGGCAACAGGTTCCGACCTGGTCAATGCCGGCACAGATGTGGGACTGACCTACACCGGCACCGCGCCTGACCTCGGCTGTTTCGAGGCGGATGGCGTCATCCGACCTGCCGTCTTCGTCTCTTCCGGTCCGGAGGAACAGTGGATCATGGCGGGCGACTCCATCGCACCCGTAGTGTTCGCATGGGTCGGAACCGACAACAAGCCCACCAACACGCGACCGGACGGCATCAACCATAAGATATCCAATACCAACAAAACCGTCACGTTTACAGGTGCCATCGCCGAGCCGGGCACTTACAACATCACCGTCACCACAACGGCAGACTCGCTGAACGTGACGGCAACGGCAGTCATACACGTCCGCCCCGACAACTGCAAACGGGTGGGATGGGTCACCACTATCCAGAGCGCCTCTGACGAAAGAATGCTCGACTACCTTGCCACGTCCGACTCTATCGTGCTGACCGAACTCAGCGCTACAGACGCTGACAACGACTATTCCGCTTACGATGTTCTCGTGCTCGGTCCCGCCCCCAACTCCGGCGCTGCGGCATACACTTCCCTGAAAGGGTACAACAAGCCCATGCTGGTACTCAAGCCGTTCCTGTTCAAACCGGCGGTATGGAACTGGGGCAGTCCCGTCAATACGCAGGACCTTGCCATCGGTGTCAGCAACCCCAACCACCCCGTTTTCAACGGCATCACATTGGAGGGCGGCAACACGCTCACACTTTTCTCAAACTGCAATACCAACGCGGTCACGGCGGTCTCGTCATGGCAGGACGCACATGGTCAGGTGGAAATAGCAGCGCCGGCATCCACCTCCGCCTACTCCACTCTCACGGAGTTTCCCGCTGGTGCATCGGTGGGTGGCAACACGTTCGAGCAACCCCTGCTCATGCTCGGCATTTCCGAGTATTCCACCGCCCACCTCACCGATGCAGGATTGCAGTTGATAGAGAACGCCATCTACTACCTGCTGGGCATGTCCACCGGCACCTCTCTCACGCAGGTTCCGGCATACCCCTCTCCGCGCAAAGTGCTCAGGAACGGCACCTTATGTATCATTCTGCCCGATGGCACCACTTACTCCCTCACCGGACAGAAAATGTTAAAACGTTAAATCGTTTAATCGTTTAATCGTTTAATTGTTTAATTGTTATTGGGTATGCAGGTCTCCGTGCCTGCGTACCCGGTATGGTTAATTTACAAATTGATATCATTTCATCCATCTCTTTTTCTCCTTTTACAGTTTCCATCAAGGAAGCCGAGTACCGTTATTTCCGAGCCGATACAATCGACCATTGGAAATTCATTGAATAGTTCTTCAATAGGTGGTCAGACTACAGAGAAAGGTTCGGAAATATTGCTAACTTTGTACAATTGTACAAAATTATTTGTATATGTCAATTATTTTTTGTAACTTTGCAGGCGATTTGGGAACTAATACAAATAATGACATTATGAAGAACAACGAACCCGGTTATGTGTATATCCTCACCAACCCCAGTTTCCGCGAGGATTGGGTGAAGATTGGCAAGAGCTCACGCCCTGTCGACGTACGGAGCAAAGAACTGGACAATACTGCTGTGCCTTTGCCCTTCGAGATCTTCGCCACGATGAAAACTGTCAAGTACAACGAGGCAGAAAAACTCGTGCATCGCTATATCGAGCGTTTCACCAACCTCCGTATCCGCAACAATCGCGAGTTCTTCAATGTCAAACCCGAAGAAGCATTGGATATCTTCAAGGATGTGTCGCTCGTGATTGACGATGCTGTGATTGACGAGGTCTACAAGAAAGACATCGTGGATGAGTCCGAGAAAGGACACATGGCTTCTCGCAGTTCTGAGGGTGAGAATCGTGTCTGGATGATTCCATGCAATCAGAAGTTCTTCGACTTGGAAGGTTGCTTCAAGAAATATGGCGAGGTCTATTGGTCGCAGCACTACAATTTCCACAAGGGTGACATTGGCTATATCTATAGTTCCAACCCTGACAGTGCTATCAGGTATAAGTTCGAGGTGGTAGACTCTGAACTCCAATACAGCCCGGCGATGAATGTCGAGGAAGAGTTCTATGTTGACAAGAACGACATCAAGACTTTGAAAGAGCACAATCGCTATGCACGCCTCCGCATGATTGGTGAGACCCGTAGCAGTCGCCTTAGCCTTCCTCACCTGATGAGTCATGGCATGAAGATTGCGCCTCGCGGAGCATTGAATCTGTCGTACCACGGATATGCAGAGCTGAAGAATTACATAGAGGAAAACTTTTAATAACATATGGCAATAAAGAAATCTCAACTATACAGTTTGCTTTGGGCAAGTTGCGATGTGCTCAGAGGAAGCATGGACGCAAGTCAGTACAAAGACTACGTGCTCGTCATCCTCTTCATCAAGTACATCTCCGACAAGGCCAAGGACCCAGCATCCATGATTAACCTGCCGGAAGGCTGCAGTTTTGCCGACATGGTAAAGCTGAAGAACAAGCCGGGCATTGGCGATGCGATGAACACAATCATTCGTAAGATTGCAGATGCCAACGACCTGCAGGGCGTGATTACCAATGCGGACTTTGACGATGACCAAAAGTTGGGCAAGGACAAGGACAAGATTGAGACGTTGAGCCGACTTATTGCTGTGTTTGAGAACAAGAACCTCGATTTCTCCAACAACCGTGCGGCAGACGATGATCTGATTGGTGATGCTTACGAATACTTGATGCGCAATTTTGCCTCACAATCCGGCAAGAGTAAAGGTCAGTTCTACACCCCAGCTGAGGTTAGTCGCGTGATGGCCAAGGTTGTGGGTATCTCCGAAGATACTCGTCGCCAGATTACCATCTACGACCCTACTTGCGGTTCCGGCTCTCTCCTGTTGAGAGCACGTGCCGAAGCGCAGGGCGAGGTCTCGCTCGAAGGGCAGGAGTTCGACAACGCCACCATCGGTATGGCCAAGATGTCGATGATTATCCATGGCATTCCCGATGCAGAATTGATTCAAGGCGATACGCTCAACAACCCACAACACAAGATTAACGATACGCAACTGATGCAGTTTGATTATGTTGTGGCCAATCCTCCTTTCTCCAAGAAGGGCTGGATGACCTCCACCAACGAGAACGACCGCTATGGGCGTTGGGGAAATATGACAGGTCTGGCTCCTGTGCCTCCCGACGGCTGCGGTGACTACGCATTCCTGTTGCATATTGTTCGTTCACTCAAATCCGATGGCAAAGCGGCATGTATCTTGCCTCATGGTGTCCTCTTCCGTGGTAATACCGAAGCCGACATCCGTCGCCACTTGATAGAGCGCCATATCATCTCTGGTATCATCGGTTTACCAAGCAACATCTTCTTTGGTACAGGCATTCCCGCTTGTCTGATAATCATCAACAAAGCGCAAGCTTCTACATCGAAAGGCATCTTTATGATTGATGCCAAAGAGGGCTTTATGAAAGACGGTCCCAAGAACCGCCTACGCGAGCAGGATATCCGCCAAATCGTGGACACGTGGCGCGCACACAAGGACATCCCTCATTACGCCCGATTGGTGCCTTACGAGGAGATTGAACGGAACGACTTCAACCTGAACATCCCCCGATATATTGCGCCGGAGGACAAAGAGATTGTTCAGAACATCTACGCTCACCTGCATGGTGGTCTGCCAAAGTACGATGTAGAAGAAGTTCTCGCCCATATGTGGAAAGCATGCGGCACGCTCAAGGCCAAACTCTTCCAATCTGTCAACTCCGACTTTTACCAATTGGCTATTCCCGAAGAAAACATCACACGTGTTATAGAGCAAGACGAATCGTTCCAGCAGCAGCGCGAGCGCTATTTGTCGGGTGTGAAAGCCTTTGCCGATAGCCACTGCGAAGAGATGCTCTCGCTGAACATTGGCTGTGAGCCAAAGCAACTCATCGAATTGTGGGGAAGCGAATTGTTGGAAGAACTCAAACAAACCGACTGCCTGGTTAATCCCTACAATGCATACCAACTGCTTATGGAGTACTGGAACGAGACCATGCAGGATGATTGCTACATCATCTCTCGAGATGGTTGGCATGTAGAGCTCCATCCCGCTTTGGTGCAAAAGGTTAACAAGAAAGCTAAGACCGTAAACTATGAGCCCAAGAAGAACCCTACGTATGCAGACATGGAAAGCGACCTCTTGCCAGTCTCTGTGGTCGTGAACAAATTCTTCGCAGCAGACGAAATGCACATCTTGGATTTGCAAGCCAAGTTAGAGGAAATCCAGGGACAGATAGAAGAACTCGAAAGTGAGGAAGATTACGAGGATACCAAAGCATACAAGGAAGCCAAGAAACAAGAAAAACAACTCAAAGCCGACATCAAAGCCGCCACGAAGCACCTCACAGATGCAGTTGTAGCAAAATATGCGACACTTTCCGAGGATAATGTTTGCCACATGGTAGTAGAGGACAAATGGCTGACAACACTTGAAACTCGCCTGCTTGGTGAGATGGCGCGCGTCTCACAAGATATGACCACACAAGTGCTCGCTCTCCATCAGCGCTATGTTCATACACTGCCGGAGATGGAGCAACAAACAACTGATGCCGAAGCCAAAGTCAAGGCGTTCCTCAAACAAATGGGATTTTGAAGATTAAGTTTGATTGCGTAGGATAAATTAATACAATAGGAAATGGAATCACCTGTCTTTGTTTATCGCGATGAAAAAATCGCAGACCAAGAATACATACAATGGTTGTCGGATGTGAAGAAACGCTTCCGCGAAAGCCAAGCACGAGCAATCGTCAAGGTGAACTCTGAAATGCTAGAGTTCTATTGGAGTGTGGGGCGTGACCTTGTAGCGCTTCGCGCTGAATCCCGTTGGGGCGCAGGAGTGGTGAAACAATTCGCTCTTGATATGCGCGAGACTTTCCCCGATTCTACTGGCTTTTCATATACAAACGTGAAGTATATGAAGCGTTGGTACAACTTCTATAATTCATTCATCACAAAAAGTCACCAAGCTGGTGACCTTTTAGAGTTTCCAGAAATATTCAGTCATGTAGCATGGAAACACCATATAGAAATAATTGTGCATAGTCATTCGCTCGAAGAGGCACTATTCTATGTCAAGAAAGTCGCTGACGAGGGTTGGAGCCGCAGTAAATTGGAAAACCAGATAGCCGCTCGGCTATACCAATCGCAAGGTTCAGCCCTTTCTAATTTCGATAGCACCTTACCGGCAGAACAATGCCAACAGACTCAACAACTCTTTAAAGACCCCTATCATTTCGAATTCCTCTCGTTGAAACAAGACTACGACGAAAAGGATTTGGAAGAAGCCTTGGTGACTAATATCACACATTTCCTTTTGGAGTTGGGGCAAGGTTTTGCCTATGTGGGACGGCAGATGGAATTGCGTGTGGATGATGAAACAGTGTTCTTCCCCGACCTTATTTTCTATCATATTCCGCAGAAACGTTATGTGATTATTGAATTAAAAGCCGTTAAGTTCATGCCGGAGTTTGCGGGCAAATTGAATTTCTATGTCACGGCAGCGGACAAGTTATTGAAAGGCGAAGGGGACAATCCGTCTGTTGGGTTGATTATCTGCAAAACGGCAAAAAATACAGTTGTGGAGTGGTCGTTGCAGGATATTCAGAAACCGCTTGGTGTTGCAACCTATCAATTAAAGCAAGTGGTCGAACGTACCGTTTTGGAATTAAAACAAAGAAAGGAGAACAAAGAGAAATAG
>ODAI014504720.1_pt1 | contig 12851 bp, 8 predicted proteins | sample 1539321 | NCBI WGS metagenome assembly ODAI01 (sample SAMN02144231, study PRJEB22623) | gut metagenome | biome: sheep rumen | host: Ovis aries | place: New Zealand | reverse complement strand
TCTTTGCCGTAGTCCAGCTCCACGCCCGAATAGCCTTTGGGAGATACTTTGCGGGCCTTGATTACCACGTGCTTGAGCCCGTTTTTCTGGCTTACGGCGCACTCGGCGTCCATTTGTTTGGCCACATCTTCGTATTTGCCGGAACTGCTGTTGAGTAGGGCACTGCGCTGGGCGGCGACCAGTTTGTTGTTGCGGGTGTCTACATCCACGGCCACTCCGCGCATGTCCATGCGCACCAGCGGGCCGTCAATGATGAAATAGTCCCCGTTCGGGTTGGTATAGAGCATGGCCAGCTGGTCCGGTGCCGTGAAGGATATGGTTCCTTCGCTTTTGGTGACACGGCCCGACACCTTCATGGTTTTGGCCTGGGTGAATGTTCCTTCAAAATTCTGGGCCAGGGCGGCGAGGCTGCACGCAAGGGCCAAAGTGACTGCAATCAATTTTTTCATAACAGCCGACAGTCTTTGCAAAAAATATGCCTGCCAGTTTGTCAGTTTCCCGGACGGGCCCGATACTTGCTAATTCGCAAAAAAACGTATATTTGTAATTCCTATTCACTCATACATGCAGATTCAGATTTCCGACGAGCTCAATGCCGTCATCAAATATGCCCGGGAAGAGGCCATGCGTACCGGAAGTTACGGAATCGGCCCGGACCATCTGTTCCTGGGGATCATCCGCCACGAGGAGAACGCCGCCTTCACCACGCTCCGCTCCGTGGGCGTGGAACCGGCAGACCTCAAAGCCTTTATAGACCAGCGCATCTTCACCAACGAAACCATCCCTTACGAGCAGGCAGACCATATCACCTTCTCCCGCCAGGCGCAGAATGTCCTGAGCATCACGGTGATGGAGGCCTCCCGGCTGAAGAGCCCTGCCGCCATGCCGCAGCATCTGCTGCTGGCCCTGTGCCGCACCACCGACAGCTACGGCCAGGTGTTCCTGCGTTCCCACGGGGTGGACTACGGCCGCCTGCTGGCTTTCATGGAAGACGAAGGCCTGTTGCGTCCTGCCGGCACGGATGCGGAAAACCCCGCCGAGAACCAGCCCGCCCAGGGCGACGAAGACCCGACAGAGAAAAAACTGGATATCGAAGAATTCGCCTACGACCTCACCCGGGCTGCCCGGGAAGGGAAGTTGGATCCGGTTGTGGGTAGGGATCAGGAGATTGCCCGGGTCATTGAGATCCTGGGCCGGCGGAAGAAGAACAATCCCATGCTTATCGGCGAACCCGGCGTGGGCAAATCGGCTATCGTGGAGGGCATTGCCCAGAAGATTGCTACGGGGGACATCTCTCCCGTACTGGCCAAAAAACGTATCCTGTCGCTGGACATCGCCTCTGTGGTGGCCGGCACAAAATACCGTGGTGATTTCGAGAAACGCTTGAAAGCCATTATCAAAGAAGCTTCCGAGAATCCGGACCTGATTCTTTTCATCGACGAGTTCCACACCATCGTGGGCGCCGGGGGAGCCTCCGGCAGCCTGGATGCCGCCAACATGCTCAAGCCGGCCCTGGCCCGCGGAGAGTTCCAGTGCATCGGCGCCACCACCCTGGATGAGTTCGCGAAGATCGTGGAAAAGGACGGCGCCCTGGACCGCCGTTTCCAGAAAATTGTGGTGGAGCCCACGGATGTGCCCCAGAGCATCGAGATCCTGCGTCAGCTCAAGCCGCGCTACGAGGAGTTCCACGGCATCACATATACGGACGAGGCCGTGGAGGCCGCCGTACGCCTGACAGACCGCTACATCACGGACCGTTCCCTGCCTGATAAGGCCATTGACGCCCTGGACGAGGCCGGCTCCATGGTCCGCCTGTCCCTGGCCAAAAAGCGCGGCCGGGAAAAGCAGGTGGATGCGGAGGATGTGGCCGCCGTGCTTTCCAAGATGACGGGCATTCCTGTGAACAAAGTGGCCGAATCGGAGGGCAACCGCATCATCAAGATGCGCCAGCGCCTGAAAGACCGCATCGTGGGGCAGGACGACGCCGTGGAAGCGGTGGTCCGGGCCATCCAGCGGAACCGGGCGGGGCTCAAGGACCCGCACCGTCCCATCGGCACGTTCCTGTTCTTCGGCCCCACCGGCGTGGGCAAAACCCAGTTGGCGCGTTCCCTGGCCGAATATCTGTTCGACAGCGAAGACAACATGGTGCGGATTGACATGAGCGAGTACATGGAGAAGTTCAGCGTGTCGCGCCTGATCGGGGCGCCTCCGGGATATGTGGGGTATGAGGAAGGCGGCCAGCTGAGCGAGCGGGTGCGCCGCAAGCCCTACTGCGTGGTTCTTCTGGACGAGATAGAGAAAGCGCATCCGGATATCTTCAACCTGCTGCTGCAGGTGATGGACGAGGGCCGGCTCACGGACAGCAACGGCCGCACGGTGGATTTCAAGAATACGATTGTGATCATGACTTCCAATGTGGGCAGCCGCGAGGTGGAGGAATACGGCAGCGGAATCGGGTTTGCCACGGCGGGACGGAACGTGGAGACAGACCGGAAGTCCTTGGTGGAAAAAGCGGTGAAGAAGGCGTTTCCGCCGGAGTTTATCAACCGCGTAGATGCCCAGGTGTATTTCCATTCCCTGAGCAAGGAGTCTATCGAGTCCATCATCGATATCGAGCTCAGGGGGCTTCGGGAGCGGGCGCTGGAGGCGGGTTACAAGCTTACCATTACGGCCTCTGCCAAACGGATGGTGGCCGACGCCGGCTTCGATCCGGCATACGGGGCGCGTCCGCTGAAGCGTGCGGTGATGCGGTTTGTGGAAGACCCCGTTTCCGAGTTTATCATTGCCGACAGGGTGCTGGTTTCCCGCAAGAAGGGGGCGCCGGAGCTCAGGACGCTCCGGGTGGGCCTTTCTCCCGACAAGGAAAGCACCGTGGTTACTTTAGTTCAGCCGCATCCTCAAACTGAAGGTCCAGATCCGAAATGATGTCCTTGAGGGTTTGCAGCGAAGCGTCCGAAGCGATGAAGCATCCCAGTTTATCCAAGTTGTAATCTGTGTTTCTCATGGCTCTCTGTTTTTGATTTCTGATGCAAAGGTACGGCCACCTTGCGCCAAACCGCTGCGCAATTAAAAAAATTTTTATGAAAAAGTTGTTTTTTTTGCTGCTCTTGTCGCTGGTCTCCCTGTCCCTGGGCGCCCAGGATACCTATCTCTTTGCCCAGCGGGACACCTGTTCCCTGTATCTGGATGTGTATGATGTCACTTCCGGCGCGGAAACTTCCTACCTCGGGAATCCCAAACCCGCCGTCCTGTTTGTCTTCGGCGGCGGCTTCGTCTCGGGAGAGCGTTCGTCCGATTTCTATCAGGATTGGTTCAAGACCCTGAACGACAACGGGTACGCCGTGGTCACCATCGACTATCGGCTGGGCATGAAAGGATACAAGGTGGGGAAAGGCATCTCCGGCCTTTTGAAGGCGGCCGACCGCTTCAAACTCTCGCAGGATATCGCCGTGGAAGATGTTTTCTCGGCCGTGGATTTCCTCTGGCGGAACCGCGAAGAAGTGGGCATAGACCCTGACAATTTGGTGATCGCGGGCAGCTCCGCCGGGGCCATCACCGCCCTGGCGGCGGAATACGCCATCGTCAACGGAGAGGCCAAAGGCCTTCCGGAGGGCTTCAATTTCAAGGGTGTCATGTCCTTTGCCGGCGGCATCATGAGTGATTCGGGCGCCCCGAAGTTCAAGGCTGAACCCTGTCCCATCCTCTTCCTGCACGGGACGGCCGACGGCGCTGTGGCCTACAACAAGCTGGGCGCACTGGGAAAAGGCATCTGGGGCAGCAACTATCTGGTGAAGCAGCTGGACAAGATGGGGGCCGACTACTGCATTTACCGCTTCACCGATCGCACCCACGACGTGGCCGCGTATATGCAGGCCTGCTGGTCGCTGGAAAAAGATTTCCTGGAGAAAAACGTCACCCAGGGCGCCCACAGGGTGGTTGACGCCGTCGTGGACGACGCCTCCCTGCCCAGCTGGGGCAACATCACCACGGACGACATTTACTAGCGCCCCTCACGTATAGGGCGGCCGTTCCTTTCCGGGAGCGGCCGCTTTTATTTTCCAAATAAAAACAGTATATTTGCACGTTTATAACAAGCAAAGAGAATAATGGATAATAACGAAGAGAAGAATCAGCTCGAAGAGCCCCGGGAAACCGGGTATATCGAGCAGGTGGAGATAGATCACGAGATGCGCACCGCCTACATCGACTATTCCATGTCGGTGATCGTGTCCCGCGCCCTTCCGGACGCCCGCGACGGCCTTAAGCCCGTGCAGCGCCGCGTCCTGTTCGGCATGGACAACATGGGCTTGAGCTACAACGGTCAAACCAAGAAGAGCGCCCGTATCGTGGGAGAGGTGATGGGTAAGTATCACCCGCACGGAGACTCCAGCGTGTACGACGCCATGGTGCGTCTGGGCCAGGAATGGAACCAGCGTTACCCGCTGGTCAAGGGGCAGGGCAACTTCGGCAGCGTGGACGGGGATTCCCCCGCCGCCATGCGATACACGGAGGCCAAACTGCAGAAAATGGCGGAGGATGTCCTGGGAGACATGGACAAGGATACCGTGGACATGACCCTGAACTTCGACGACACCCTGGAAGAGCCCACGGTGGTTCCCACCAAGGCTCCGCTCCTGCTCCTGAACGGTGCGTCCGGTATCGCGGTGGGTATGGCCACCAATATGGCTCCCCATAACCTGGGCGAATGCTGCGACGCGATCTGCGCCTATATCGACAATCCGGAGATCACCACGGACGAGCTCATGCAGTATATCAAGGGCCCGGATTTCCCCACCGGCGGCATCGTCATGGGAAAAGCCGGCATCAAAGAGGCCTATGAGACCGGCCGCGGCAGGGTAGTGGTGCGCTCCAAGACAGAGATCGAAGTGGACGACCACGGCCGCGAAACCATCGTGGTCACGGAGATCCCCTACATGGTGAACAAACGGGAGATGATCGAGAAAATCGCCCAGCTCGCCGACGAAAAGAAGGTGGAAGGCATCTCCTACATCAACGACGAAAGCTCCCGCGGAGAAACCCGCGTGATCATCCGCCTCAAGCAGGGAACCAACTCGGGGGTGGTCCTGAACATGCTGTTCAAGTACAGCCCGCTCCAGAGCAGTTTCTCCTTCAACAATGTGGCCCTGGTCAAGGGACGTCCCCGCACCCTGAGCCTCAAGGAGATCATCGGCCAGTTCGTGGAGTTCCGCCACGAGGTTGTGGTGCGCCGCACCAAGTTCGAGCTGGACAAGGCCCAGAAGCGCGCCCATATCCTGGAAGGCCTCCTGAAAGCCATGGACATCATCGACGAGATCGTCCATATCATCCGCTACGAGACCAAAAACCGCGACGACGCCAAGCAGATGCTCCAGGACCGCTACGGTTTCACGGAGCCCCAGTCGGCCGCCATCATCGCCCTCACCCTGGGCCAGCTCACCGGACTGGACCGCGAGAAGCTCCGCAACGAGTACGACGACCTGATGCGCTTTATCGAGCGCTGCCTGCAGATCCTGGGCTCGGTGGAAGAGCAGTTCAAGGTGGTCAAGGAAGAGACCATGGACCTCAAGGCCCGCTACGGGGATCCCCGCCGCACGGAGATCACCCTCGCAGACGACGAGTTCAACCCGGAAGACTTCTATTCCGACGAAGAGCAGGTCATTACCATCTCCCACCTGGGTTACATCAAGCGCACGCCGCTCACCGAGTTCCGCACCCAGAACCGCGGCGGAGTGGGCATGAAGGGCAGCGCCACGCGGGACGAAGACTTCATCGAACATATCTATATTGCCAACAACCACAGCACCCTGCTCCTGTTCACCCAGAAGGGCCGCTGCTACTGGCTCAAGGTATATGAGATCCCGGAAGGCAACCGCACTTCCAAGGGCCGCGCCATCCAGAACATCCTGATGATCGAGCCGGACGACAGCGTCAAGGCCTATATCAACGTGAAAACCCTCAAGGACGAGGATTTCATCAACAACAATTACATCATGATGGTCACCCGCAATGGTGTCGTCAAGAAGACTTCCCTGGAAGCCTACTCCCGTCCGCGCACCAACGGCGTAAACGCCATCAACATTCGCGAAGACGACCAGCTGCTGGAGGCCGTGCTCACCAACGGGCACTGCAATATCATGATCGCCGCCCATAACGGAAGATGCGTAAGATTCGATGAATCAGAGGCTAGGCCCCTGGGCAGAACCTCTACCGGCGTTCGTGGCATCAATCTTGAAGAAGGGGATTATGTGATCGGTGTCGTATGCCAGGATCCGCAGGCCGAAGACGCGGCCAGGCACCAGGTGCTGGCGGTTTCCGAGAACGGCTACGGCAAACGTTCCGATCCTTTGGAATATCGTCAGACCTCCAGGGGTGCCAAGGGCGTAAGGGCCCTGAACATCACGGAGAAAACGGGCAAGCTGGTAGCCATCAAGAACGTCACCGACGAGGACGACCTGATGATTATCAACCGCTCGGGAATGACCATCCGTATGCCTGTCAGCACCATACGTGTTGCCGGACGTGCCACTCAGGGCGTCAAGCTCATCAACATCAAGGAAGGCGATGCCATTGCGGCCATCTCCGTAGTCGCCCACAGCGACGAAGAAGAATCGCAACCGTCCGCCAACCAGGAATTGGCCACTGAATAATCATTAACACTTAATTGATATGAAAAAGTTATTTTTCACCCTCGCTCTCGCCTGCGCACTGCAGGTAGCGTATGCCCAGAAGCCCGACGCCGACATGCAGAAGGCTGTGGATAAGGCTCTCTCTGCCGCCCAGGATGCCAAGAAGGCCACCAAGTCCGGTACCTGGATGAACCTGGCCAAGGCATATATGGCCGCCTATAACAATCCCATGTCCAACGTCACGCCCGGTATCGACAAAGCTACCTTCGGCATGATGTTCAAGGAGCGTCCCACCGCAGTGGAAACCGTCCAGCTGGATGGCCAGAGCTTCGAGAAGCAGGTCTTTTCCCACCTGAACGTGTATTTCAACCAGGCCGGCGTGCTGGCCTTCTCCGAAGTGTCCCATCCTTCCGTGCAGGGAGACCTGCTGGGAGAGGCCGCCAAGGCCTATGCCAAGGCTTTCGAACTGGGTGCCAAAGACAAGGACATCGACCCCAAGCTCCAGGAGATCGCCAACGCCTATTATAACGACGCTTTCACCTACTATCAGCTGGGCGATTTCGCCAAGGCCAGCGATCTGTTCAAGGGCGCAGCCGACGTGTCCCGCATGGCTCCCTGCACCGTCCCCAACGACGATGCCGCCTACAATGCCGCTTTCACTGCCCTGGCCGCCAAGAACTACGAACGCGCAGAGGAATACTACAACAAGTGCCTGGCCAACAACTACACCTCCGAGGGTAACATCTATGCTTCCCTGTCGGAGATCGCCCTGGCCAAGGCCGACACCACCGCTGCCAAGAACTACCTGGCCACCGGTCTCACCTCCTATCCGGACAACGCCTCCATCCTCACCAACCTGATCAACCTCTATCTGCAGACCAACGAGGATCCTGCCAAGATCGTGGAACTTCTGGACGAGGCCAAGAAGGCTATGCCGGACAACCCTTCCCTCTATTATGTAGAAGGTAACATCTACACCGGCATCAAGGACTACGACAAGGCCATCGCCGCTTACGACAAAGGTATCGCCATCAACGATAAGTACGACATGTCCTACTATGGCAAGGCCATGGTCGCCCTGAAGAAAGGCGAGGACCTGGTGGATGCCATGAACGCCCTGGATGTGAAGGAATGGAAGAAGTACGACGAACTGCAGGCTCAGCTTGTTGACACGTACAAGAGCGCCATCCCCGACTTCGAGAAGGCCTACGAGGTAACCTCCATGAACGAGGTGAAAGAGGCCTGCGCCGACTTCCTGAAGCGTCTGAACTTCCAGCTCCGCAGCCAGGGAGACGAGTTCCAGAAGGCTTACGAGAAATGGGATGCCATCCTGGGTGGCAACGCTCAGTAAGTATCTGAAAACGAATTAGAAGAGAGGGCAACTCGCAAAAGCGGGTTGCCCTCTCTTTTTGTGGCAGTGCCCCGCCGTGCCATTATACCCCGTCGAACGCCTTCACAATTTTGGTGACCAGGGGGTGGCGGACGATGTCGTCGTTGGTGAAGCGGATGGTGGCGATGCCTTTGATGCCGTCCAGGAGGCGGATGCCGGCGAGCAGGCCGCTGTCTTCGCGGCGGGGGAGGTCTATCTGGGTGGCGTCGCCGGTGACGATGAACTTGGCGTTCATGCCCATGCGGGTGAGGAACATTTTCAGCTGCCCCAGGTTGGTGTTCTGGGCTTCGTCCAGGATGACGCAGGCTTTGTCCAGGGTGCGGCCGCGCATGTAGGCGAGGGGAGCGATCTGGATGGTGCCGTCGGCCATGAATTCCTGCAGTTTCCTGGAGGGGATCATGTCGGCCAGGGCATCGTACAGGGGCTGGAGGTAGGGGTCCAGTTTGTCTTTTAGGTCTCCCGGAAGGAAGCCCAGGCGCTCACCGGCTTCTACGGCGGGCCGGGTGAGGATGATGCGTTTGATCTCCCGGTTCTTGAGTGCGCGTACGGCCAGGGCGATGGCCATATATGTCTTGCCCGTTCCGGCGGGGCCGACGGCGAATACCAGGTCGTGGGAGAAATACGCTTTCACCAGGTCCTGCTGCGTTTTGTTGCGGGCGCGGATGGCTTTTCCGTCTGTCCCGTGGACGATGACTTCGTCTCCGGCGGCGGGCAGGCGGTCGTTCCCTTTCCCGGTGAAGATGTCTTCCACGTCGTAGGCGGTGAGGTTCATTTTCCGGTGGCGGCGCTCTATCAGTTCCGCAAAGCGGATGTTGAACTCGGAGATGTCGCTTTCGTTGCCTTCCAGCATGACTTCGTTGCCCCTGGCCACCACTTTCAGGTGGGGGAAGTAGGAGCAGAACTCTGTGAGGATTTTGTTGCCCACCCCGAAAATCTCTATCGGGTCCATGGCTTCCAGATGGATCGTTTTCTTCATACGTGTACAAATATACAATATTTATTTGGCTTGATTTTGGAAAAATCAGTATTTTTGCAGAACTAGGAGGAAAAGCTTATGAAAAAGACCCTCATACCGGTGCTTGTCTTGTGCAGCCTGCTGCTCACGGGCTGCGACTTCGTGCGCAGCATCGCCGGCCGTCCCACAAGCGCCCAGCTGGAGCAGATGGTCCAGGAGCGGAACCGCCGCGAGGAAGCCCGCCACCAGGCCGTCCTGGATTCCATGGAAAAAGTCCGTCAGCACCTGGCAGATTCCATCGCCGCCCGGGAAGCCTTCCTGCTGGATTCCCTGACGCAGGCAAAGGGGACCGTCCTGAACCCGTCCAAGATGGGAGGACTGTTCACCACCAAACTCCAGACCAAGTATTGCATCGTGGTCGGGGCCTTCCGCAACCGCGCCTATGCAGAGCGTAAACTGAACAAATGCAACGAGGCCGGCTACACGGCTACCATCATCAGCTTCCGGAACGGCCTGCTGGCCGTTTCGGTCTGCCCCTCCAACGACCTCAACGAAGTCCTCCGGACCCTCCGCAAACTGCGCGGTAACGGCATCTGCCCGGAAGACGGCTGGATCCTTGTGAACGAATGATGAGAAAACTGCTAGCTATCGCCGCTGCCCTGCTGGTTACCACGCTTGCATCCGGGCAGTTCCGCTCCGGGGCCTCACCGGCCGACCTGGACGACACGGAAACGGTCCGTGCGTTCAAGGCGCATGTCTCGTACCTGGCCTCGGCGGAACTGGAAGGCCGCAAAGCCGGCAGTGAGGGGGAAAAACTGGCGGCCGCCTACGTGTCGGAGCGCCTGAAAGAATACGGCATCGATGTCCTGAGTCCCTCGGAGGGTTCCACCTTCGGCGTGGCCTTCGGGGCCGATACGCTTGAGAGCCGGAATGTCGTGGGCTTCCTGCAAGGCTGGGACAAGACCCTGAACAACCGTTATATCGTGGTGGGCGCCCGCCTGGACAACCTGGGGGCCGACACCCTGACCATCGACGGCGTACCGCATCGGCGCATCTATTACGGGGCCAACGGCAACGCTTCCGGCGTGGCCATGCTGTTGGAACTTTCCCGGAAGCTCTCCTATGCCCGTACGCTCCTTCGGCGCAGCGTCCTGTTCGTGGGGTTCGGCGCCTCGGAAGAGACCTTCGCCGGGTCCTGGTATTTCCTGAACCGGTATTTCGCCCAGGACGCCGCCCAGATAGACGCCATGATCAACCTGGACATGCTGGGAACCGGCGCGGATTCGTTCCTGGCCTATCCGTCGGCCAATGAAGACCTTACGATGGTGCTCGGCAACCTGAAGGGGGAGCTGCTTCCCGTCCAGGCCACCGTTACCCTGGAAGAACCTTACCCCGGAGACCACCGGGTGTTCTACGACAAAGAGATCCCTTCCGTCCTTTTCACCACCGGGCGTTATCCGGAGCACAACACCGGCAAAGACGATTTCCTGCTGCTGGACTACGACGGCATGGAACGGGAACTGGAATATGTATATAGCTTCACTCAGCAGTTGTGCAACGGGGAGCGGCCCCGTTTCCGCAGCACGGACACCGGCGCTCCCGCCACCATCGAGGGTGTCATGGCCTTCAGCGACGTGGACGTCAAACCCATGTTCCTGAACTCGCAGGATCCGCGTACGTTCATGGAAAAATGGGTGTACCAATACCTTAAGTATCCGGAATATGCGCTGGACAACGGCATACAGGGCCGGGTCCTGGTGGATTTCGTGATTGACGAGAACGGGGAAGTGCGGGATGTGAAAGTGTCCCGGAGCTCCCACGTGAGCCTGGACGACGAAGCCGTCCGGGTGGTGTCGGCCTCTCCCAAGTGGAGGCCGGGACGTCACCGGGGCAAGAAAGTGAAGGTAGCCATGACGGTGACGGTGGAATTCCGCCTGGAAAAGAAGGGAAAATTCGGAATTAACGGAAAAACGATCAAGTAGCGATATGGATTACGATTTTTTGGAGATTGAAAAGAAATGGCAGGCCTGGTGGGCTGCCAACAAGACATACCGGGCGGATAACCAGTCCGGCAAACCCAAATACTATGTGCTTGACATGTTCCCGTACCCCAGCGGTGCGGGCCTTCATGTGGGGCATCCGCTGGGCTACATTGCCAGCGACATCTTTGCCCGTTACAAGCGCCTGAAGGGCTTCAACGTCCTGCATCCCATGGGATACGACGCCTTCGGCCTTCCCGCGGAGCAGTATGCCATCCAGACCGGCCAGCATCCGGAGAAAACCACCCACGACAACGTGGCGCGTTACCGGGAGCAGCTGGACCGGATTGGCTTTTCCTTTGACTGGGACCGGGAATTCCGCACCAGCGATCCGGAGTACTACCACTGGACCCAGTGGGCTTTCCTGAAAATGTTCGGCTCCTGGTACGACAATAAACTCCAGAAGGCCCGTCCCATCGAAGAGCTGGAGGCGGCCTTTGAGAAAGGGGGCAGCGCCGCGGTGGATGCCGCCTGCAGCGACGGCCCGGATTTCACCTGCGAAGAGTGGAAACGCTTCAGCGCCAAGGAAAAGGCCGATGTCCTGATGCGCTACCGCATCGCCTATCAGGGAGAGAGCACGGTGAACTGGTGCCCCGCCCTGGGAACGGTACTGGCCAACGATGAGGTGAAAGACGGCTTCTCCGAGCGGGGCGGCCATCCGGTGATCCAGAAAAAGATGACCCAGTGGCAGCTCCGGGTTTCGGCCTATGCCGGCCGGCTGCTGGAGGGCCTGGACCGCCTGGACTGGACCGAATCCCTGAAAGAGATGCAGCGCAACTGGATCGGCCGCAGCGAAGGCGCGGAGATGGTCTTCCGCGTGGAATGTGACGGCACCTGGTACGACATGACCATCTTCACCACCCGGGCAGACACCGTGTTCGGCGTCACCTTCATGGTCCTGGCCCCGGAAAGCGAATGGGTGGACAAACTCACCTCCGCCTCGCAGAAATCGGCCGTAGAGGCCTATCTGGAACAGGTGAAGAAGAAAACGGAGCGGGAGCGGATTGCCGGTAAAGCGGTTACCGGCGTATTCTCCGGCGCTTATGCCGTGAATCCCCTTACGGGAGACCGCGTCCCTGTCTGGATTTCGGAATATGTGCTCGCTGGATACGGTACGGGCGCCATCATGGCCGTGCCGGCTCACGACAGCCGGGACTATGCCTTCGCCCGCAAGTTCAACCTGCCTGTCGTCCCTGTCATCGAAGGGGCCGACGTGAGCGAGCAAAGCGTGGATGCCAAGGAGGGAATCATGTGCAACAGCGATTTCCTCAACGGCCTGCCCGTGAAAAAGGCCATCCCCGCCGCCATCGACTATGTGGAGAGCCACGGAATCGGCCGCCGCAAGGTGAATTACCGCATCCGGGATGCCATTTTCTCCCGCCAGCGCTACTGGGGAGAGCCTTTTCCCATCTATTACAAGGACGGAATCGCCACGCCGCTTCCCATGGATGCCCTCCCGCTTACCCTCCCGGAGATAGACCAGTACAAACCCACCGAAGACGGTCAGCCGCCGCTGGCCCGGGCCAAGGACTGGACCTACAACGGTTATCCGCTGGAAACCAGCACCATGCCGGGCTTCGCCGGCTCCAGCGCCTACTATCTGCGCTACATGGATCCGCACAACGCCGAAGGCCTTGTGAGCAAGGAGGCCGATGCCTATTGGCGCAACGTAGACCTCTACGTGGGCGGCACCGAGCATGCCACGGGACACCTGATTTACAGCCGTTTCTGGAACAAGTTCCTGTTCGATCTGGGCTATGTCTGCGAGGACGAGCCCTTCTGCAAGCTCATCAACCAGGGCATGATCCAGGGCCGGTCCAACTTCGTGTACCTGATTCCCG
>ODAI010352666.1_pt1 | contig 12851 bp, 11 predicted proteins | sample 1539321 | NCBI WGS metagenome assembly ODAI01 (sample SAMN02144231, study PRJEB22623) | gut metagenome | biome: sheep rumen | host: Ovis aries | place: New Zealand | reverse complement strand
CTTCAGGCATTGAATCCTTCCGGCTGAACATATATACCGTATACTTTTCAAAGAACTGTCTGAAGGGGGCGGCAAGCAGGAGGGTTTTCCCCCTTACCGTCATGAGACCGTCTGAAAGACCCGGAAGAACAATAAGCTTTTTCTCCCCGTGACCGAAGGAAACATAGCTCATTTCAGTGCTGTCAATCGGCACACTGCCGTTTTTCGCATTCCAAAGCATGAAACAATCCCCTTTCTCTTTTCGGATCGAAAGTAGCGAATGTAGCACAACCGGAAAACAGTGTCAATAGTGCCAGGACTTCGGCGATATGGCAGATAAAAATCCTGATATATGGGTGAAATATTTACGAAAATATGGAGATGTGCTATTATATCAACCTTCCACAATTTTGCGGGAGAAAGTCTAAAATTTGAGACAGGTACGTCTATTATAAGATAAAATGAAAATACATATTTTTCACTGTGGAATGATGCGGGTATCCGACACGGTGCCCTATGGCAATGGAATCAACATGAAAAACACCGCCAAGCAGGTTGCCGCTCCTGACAGGAGCCGGTTGGATCTGCCGGTCTGTGTCTATCTGATAGAACATCCGAGGGGGCTTGTTCTGGTAGATACCGGATGGTGCAGGGAGATAAGCCCGGAAGGTGAGTATGAACCCGGAGCGGTCAGAAAGGTGTTGCCTGCGTATCTTGCGGTACTTTATCATCCGTGGCTGCCGAAGGGTATGGCCGTTCACGAGCAGCTTGGAGCGATGGGAATCCGCCCGGAGGATCTGGAATGCATTCTGTTGACACACCTTGATCCGGACCATGTGTCGGGATTGAGACATCTGAAGGGAGCAAAACGCATAGTTGTAGCAGAGGATGAATATTTCTGGTCCTGCCGCACGGTATATAAGGCCAGACAACCGTGGAATCTCTGGATTGACCAGCCGATCGAACGTGTCTTTTACCGGGGTTCACCCCTTGGTCCCAACCACTGGGCGATCGACCTGTTCGGAGATGAGAGCGTGGAGATGGTGAATGTACCGGGGCATACAGACGGGCAGGCGGCGATTATCGTACGAAGCGGGGCAAAATTTGTCCTGCTGGCTGCGGATGCTGCTTTTTCACCCCGTAACTGGCAGGAGAATATCACGCCCGGGGTCGGGTTTGCTGAAAAGTGGCAGCGCAGAAGTCTGCAATGGATTGCTGAGATGGCAGATGAACCCGGGTGTGCGGCAGTGCTGTGCAGCCACGACCCGGAGATAGAGCCGCAGACAATAGAATTTTGAAAAGTGTTATTGTAACGTTCAGGTAAAGACAGAATTCCGAACCGGAGACGGCTTCTCCGGTGTTTGAAATTCTGTCATTTTGTCAGCTGAGATTTCCGGAAAGGCGTTGTCTCAAAACAGAAAAATGTTCTGAATTGGAGCTATCTCTTGTTTTGAGACAACCCCTTGTATTCCGGATATTCACCGGCTCAGGACGTTCTGCAGTGCTTCCGCATTACGGATAGTCACGGTGGCGTCTTTACAGGAGATGATACCCTGCTCCTCCAGCTTTTTCAGCTCCCTGTGAAGGGACGGACGGGAAACATTTATCAGCATAGCCCATCTCGAAATGCTCCCCGGAATGCATATGCTTTTCTTTCCCGTTTGACTTGCCTGCATCAGAAGCCATAACGCAGCTTTCTGCGCGATTCCGCGATAGGACTGCAGTTCCAGGCGTTGCTGGAGGAAATAAATCATGGAGGCAATTTCCGTCATGAAGTTCTGAAGAATCCGGACATCTTTCTGCAGAAGGGACAGAAAGTCTTCCTTCTGGAACATCATAACGGTTGTCGCTTCCAGAGAAACGATATTACAGGGATACGTCCCGCTTTTTGAAAAAACAGCGGCAGGCCCGATGATCTCACCGGCTCTGCGGACAGAAACATTCATCTGGCCACCGTTTGGAAAGAATTTTTGTGCTTCAGCACAGCCTTCCAGAATAATACCGACTCTGAGAGCCTGATCCATCAGGTGAAAAACGATCTCATTCTTTTTATAGCTTTGGATATGATGGGGGACTTCTCTTAGAAGATTTCGCAGCTCTTTTGCCGGAATTCCGATAAACAGAATACATTTTTTAAGTACAGAATAATCCATGTTGAATCTCCTTTCTGGAATCACGGATATTATACACAAAAATTTATGATGTGTGTATCCCCGGATACAGATTTTTTCCGGTTTTTTTTGTATACTCAGATTGGAGTAGTATAAAACAACAATACTCTGAAAAAGGAGATGGTGCCATTTGAAAAACGCGTTTCGTGGCGGTATTCACCCGCCGGATCATAAAGATCTGACGCGTGATTGTCCGCTGCAGGTTCTTGAAGCGAAGGGTGAAATGGTGTTTCCCCTCATACAGCACATCGGAAAGGCTGCCAAAGCGCTGGTCAAAAAAGGTGATACTGTTCTGGTCGGCCAGCTGATTGCAGAAGCGGATGGGCCGGTTTCTGTCGGCGTTGCCTGCTCGTGCTCCGGCAAAGTGAAAACGGTGGAAAAGCGCCGCGTTCAGAACGGTCAGATGGTGGAAAGCATAGTTGTGGAGAATGATGGCCTTTATACGCTTTCGGACGGCGTCGGTGTGCGTCAGGACCTGCAGGAAATCGCGGTTTCGGAAATCATACGCCGTGTCCGCGATGCGGGCATTGTCGGCCTGGGAGGAGCCGGGTTCCCCACGTATGTCAAGCTCTCCCCACAAAATCCGGAAGATATCCGCTATGTGATTGCCAACGGTTCGGAATGTGAGCCGTATCTGACAGCTGTAGATCAGCTGATGCGTACATATCCTGAAGCTGTCATAGAAGGGCTTTCTCTGATGCTGCGGGTTTTCCCGAATGCACAGGGGGTTGTCGCTGTGGGAGACAACAAACCGGAAGCCTTTTCTGCCATGCAGAAAGCAGCCTTATCCCACCCCCGGATTACGGTAATTAAGGTAAAAAATGTATATGGCCAGGGCTGTGAAAAGATGCTGATTGAAACAGTAGCCGGGATCAGATATCCCGCAGCGATGCTGCCCGCAGAAGTCGGCTGTATTGTACAGAATATCGGAACTGTCTATGCCATTGACCGCGCTGTTGCCTGGAACGAACCGTTGTTCTCCCATGTTCTCACGCTCGGTGGAGACGCCGTTGAAAAACCCGGCAACTATTTAGTCCGTGACGGTATGAGTTTCTCTGAACTGATCGAAGCCACAGGCGGCCTTAAAGAAGGGGCGGTTGTCAAAAAAGCCATTGTCGGCGGCCCGGTTATGGGAATTGCCGTGTCCTCTCTTGATTCACCTGTCCAGAAAACCACCAACGGCCTGACGCTTCTTACGGAGGATGAATGTGAAGCTGCAGATGCCGCCATGACTTCCTGTCTGCGCTGCGGCCGGTGTACGACAGTCTGTCCTGTTGGTCTGATGCCCCAGCTGCTCGCGGATGCAGTTGTGTCCGGAGATCTGGAACGGTATGAAAAGAAGCTCTATGGCCTGGAGTGCATTCAGTGTGGCTGCTGTTCGTACATCTGCCCTGCAAAACGGCCTCTCACCCAGACCTTTATGCGCACAAAAGCCGAAATTCTTGCCCGTAAACGTGCGGAAGCGGGAGGAAAGTCATGAACCCTGCTCTGAATATTTCTGCGGTTCCCCATATCAGAGACCGCTGGACAACGAAATTTATCATGTATGCCGTCGTTGTGGCTCTCCTTCCGGCAACACTGGTAGGCTGTCTAGTCTACGGTATACATGCTTTGCTGGTTGTGCTCTGCTCAGTTGCAACGGCTGGCATTACGGAATATGTGTTTGACCGTGTCACTCACAAGGGAGATACCTGGCGTGACGGTAGTGCTGTTGTGACGGGGCTGATGCTGGCTCTTACTCTCTCGCCGGGAGTTCCTCTGTTTATTCCGATTCTCGGATCGCTCTTTGCCATTCTGATCGTCAAGTGCTGCTTCGGAGGCCTCGGCAAAAACTTTGTCAACCCTGCTCTGGCTGCCCGCTGTTTCCTGCTGATTTCCTTCGGCAGCCTGATGACGGTCTACCCGGTCGACGGGGTGTCTTCTGCAACTCCGATGGCACTTCTGATGACTGGCAGAGCAGTCAACATTACCAAAATGTTCCTGGGCACTGCAAACGGCGTCATCGGGAGCTCTGTTCTCTGCCTCCTGATCGGAGGAATGTTCCTTTGGGCTATGGATATTATCCATGGTCAGATCTGCTTTTCCATTCTTGCTTCCTTCACGCTGTTTATGGCTCTGTTCGGCGGACAGGGATTCGATCCCCGTTTTCTGGTAGCCCATCTCTGCGGAGGCGGCGTTGTCTTAGGCGCCTTCTTTATGGCTTCCGACTATGCGACATCTCCCGTCAGCAAACTCGGGCAGATGATTTACGGTATCCTGATCGGCAGCCTCGGCGCACTTTTCCGCCTGAGAAGCGGCTCAGCTGATTCCTTCAGTTATTCCGTCATCATCGGAAACCTCTTTGTTCCCCTGATTGATATGTTTATCGTTCCCAACCCCTTTGCCTACACCCGCGCAGCCATAAAAACGCGCACCGGTGAAAAGAAGCCTCTGAAGGGCCGCATCCCGCGGCCGGTTATTGCTCTGGCGGTGATTACTCTTGTCGCTGGCGCAGCGCTCAGCGGTGTATACTCTGCGACAAAAGATACCATTGAAGCGCAGAAGTTGGCTGCCAGAGCCGCTTCCTACCGGAGTGTTCTTCCCGCTGCTGCCTCCTTTGAGCCTGTCTCTTCTGTCAGCAATGCCATTGAGGATCTTGACGGGGGAGTATACGGATCGGGCTTCGGGCGTGTCTATATCAATGAATCATATGCGGCAAAGGATGAAAACGGAGCGGTTATCGGGCATGTGATCAATGTCACCAGTGCTGACGGTATGGACGGTGACATCACGCTTGTTCTCGGTATCACGAATGCAGATATGCTCACGGGTATTGATTTCATTGAGCTGAACGAAACGCCCGGTATGGGCATGCGAGCCGCGGAGCCCGCCTTTAAGGATCAGTTCAGCGACAGAACGGTTTCGGGCTTCACGCTTAACAAAGCAGGCGGTTCCACTGCATCTGACCAGATCGATGCGATTTCCGGTGCTACCGTCACCTCCTCCGCGGTTACCAATGCAGTCAACGCAGGTCTTGATTTCTATTACAATGTCATAAAGGGAGGGATGTAACGTGAATAAATACTTCGAACGTCTCTATAACGGCATTGTCAAGGAAAATCCGACGCTGATCCTGATGCTGGGCATGTGCCCGACGCTGGCTGTTTCAACCCGCGCCATCAACGGCATCGGCATGGGTCTGTCCACAACAGCAGTTCTGATTCTCTCCAATGTCGTGATCTCGCTGCTGCGCAAGGCAATCCCGGATGAAGTCCGTCTCCCGGCTTATATCGTGATTGTCGCTTCCCTGGTTACGGTGGCAGAGCTTTTGATTGAAGCTTATCTGCCTTCCCTTTATGAAGCTCTGGGTTTGTATATTCCGCTGATCGTTGTCAACTGCATCATTCTCGGCCGTGCGGAAGCATATGCCAGCAAACACAATCCAGGGCTCTCCCTGATGGACGGTCTTGGCATGGGCCTTGGGTTTACCCTCTCACTGACGTTTGCCGGCATTCTCCGCGAATTCCTGGGCAACGGCTCTGTTTTCGGTGTGCAGGTGCTCCCGGAGACAGCGCATCCCATCGGCATTTTTGTCCAGCCTCCCGGAGCCTTCCTGATTATTGCACTGATCATCACCGTCATGAATGCTGTCGGCATCAAATCCCGGCAGAAGAAGTTGGTGGAAAATGGATGCGACGGCTGCTGCAGCAGCTGTGCTTCCCGCTGTGAAAAAGCGGAAGGAGGCGATGCGCAGTGAAAAGTCTGATTCTGATCGTAGTCACCAGCGCCCTGATCAACAACGTCGTTCTTAACCAGTTCCTTGGTATCTGTTCTTTCCTTGGCGTTTCCAAACAGATCAAAGCGTCTGCAAGCCTCGGTGCGGCAGTTATATTTGTCATCACCATCGCTTCCGCTGTCGCCAGCCTCCTTTATGACTATGTTCTGAAACCGCTTGGTATGGACTATATGAAGACCATCGTTTTCATTCTGGTCATCGCCGCGCTGGTTCAGATTGTGGAAATGTTCCTCAAAAAGACTTCTCCCGCAATTTATAAGGCGCTCGGCATCTATCTTCCGCTTATCACGACCAACTGCGCAGTCCTCGGCGTGGCGCTTACCAATGTTCAGGACGGATACAATTTTATCCAGAGCGTTCTTTCCGGGTTCGGTACGGCGGTCGGCTATACGATTGCTATTGTTCTTCTGGCGAGCATCCGTTCCAGAATTCATGAAGAAGATATTCCGGAACCTCTGCGCGGTGCGCCGATTGTTCTGATCTCCGCGGCACTGATGTCTATTGCGTTCATGGGCTTCTCAAGCCTGACGTTCTGACAGGAGGTAATACATGCAGATCATACTTCTGACTACTCTTGTCATTGTTCTCATTGGTATTATTGTCGGTGTTTCTCTCGTTTATGCCGGAAAGAAGTTTCACGTGGATGTCGATGAACGGGAAGCCGCCGTTCGTGAGTGCCTTCCGGGCAACAACTGCGGTGCCTGCGGCTTTGCGGGCTGTGATGCCATGGCGGCGGCCATCGCCTCCGGCAACGCTCCGGTAAACGGCTGCCCGGTGGGCGGCGGACCGGTAGCGGAGAGAATAGCTGCTATTATGGGTACAGCCGCGGAAGATGTTGAATGCAATGTCGCCTTTGTCCGCTGCAAGGGCAGCTGCGAGGTTACACACAACCAGGGAAATTATATTGGCATTCAGGATTGCCGGAGTGCCGTTTTCTCCGGTGTAAACGTAACGGACTGCAGCTATGGCTGCCTCGGCTTCGGCTCCTGTGCGGCTGTATGTCAGCAGGATGCCATCCATGTTGTAAACGGTGTTGCCGTGGTAGACCGCGCAAAGTGTGTCGGCTGCGGGCTGTGCGTCAAGGCCTGTCCGCGTGGTCTGATTGAGCTTGTGCCGGAATCGAAACATGTTTCTGTACAGTGCTCCAACCGGGATAAAGGACCGATCGTCAAAAAAGTCTGCTCGGCAGGCTGCATCGGCTGCGGTATGTGCCAGCGGCAGTGTGAATATGATGCCATCCACGTTGCAGATAACCTTGCAAGTGTTACCTATGAAAACTGCGTACAATGCGGCAAGTGTGCCGAGAAATGCCCCGCTAAAGTGATTACCCCTCCGCTCGGACCTTCACCGGACGGGGAAACGGTATAAAGGAGGTTGGCCTACTTATGAAACTTGACAAATCGCAAACCGTCAAACTGATTGTTTCCGTGCTGGTTGTTGTTCTGGCACTTTTATGTCTCGGTGGATTGCTCGGCGGAAAAGACCTGATGTATCATCTGCAGCACCGGGGCGATCTCGGCCCGCTTACCCGTTCGGATATCGAGTATCTCGAAGTTGATGCCCCGGAAGCCACCAGCAAGGACGGCACTGTCACCGCTGCTGACTGGGCAGCTGTCTATCCCTATATAGCCGTCTCCATGGGAGATAATGAGAAAAACAGCTACGTGACGGATTATCTTGAGCAGGATCCGTATCTCACCAATATTTATGAGGGCTACGGTTTTGCCATTGATTACGGCAGTGCCCGCGGCCATTCCTACACACTGACAGATGTTGCCAAGACGCAGCGCCCTCACGCAAAGGCATGCTGCATTACCTGCAAAACCCCGAATTTCGCAAAAATGGTCAGTGATCAGGGCGTTATCGTTTACTCCATGCCGTTTGATGAAGTGTTTGCCCAGATGGAGGAACCGATCAGCTGCTATACCTGCCATGCAAACAATGCCGGCAACAAAGGCGAGCTCACAGTAACGCATTCCTATGCGCGGAAGGCTCTCGGCTCAACCATCGGTGAGATTGATCCGGCCATCATGGCCTGCGGACAGTGCCATATTGAGTATTACTTCACGCGGGAAGACAGCGAGACGATGATGCCGTATCATGATGTGGCGAGTATGAACCCGGCAGAGATACTTGCTTACTATGATTCCTTTGATTTCTATGACTGGATTCAGGAAGCAACCGGCACAAAGATGCTCAAGGCTCAGCATCCGGAATTTGAGACTGTCCTGCAGGGCAAGCACGCGGGCATCCGCAACTGTGCTGACTGCCATATGCCTATTGAACAGGCAGAAGACGGTACGATCTACCACAGTCATTATTTGGTAAGTCCTCTGGAAAATGATACGCTTCTGTCTACCTGTGTTCAGTGCCATAATGATACTGACATGGTCAATATGGTTCACCGTCTCCAGAGCCGCGTTACTGCCCGGGAAACCGAAGTCGGCAACAAGCTTTCCAACCTGAAGGATGCGCTTGCAGCTGCTGTGGCAGCAGGGGAAAAAACGGAAGCACAGTTGGATGAAGTGCGGAAGCTCCACCGGGAAGCACAGTGGTTCTTTGATTTCTGCTATGTGGAGAATTCCGAAGGCGCTCACAATTCTGAGCTTTCCTTCTCCTGCCTCGATACGGCAGAGCTGAAAATTGAAGAAGCCATGACGATTCTCAACAGAAAATAAAAAATCTCTTCAGGAAAATCATTTTTTTGGCAGGATCCGGTAGCATTTTCCTGATCCTGCCTTTATAATAGGAATATGAGTACATTGAAAAAAATCCGGAATTTCATTTCGTCCATGCGCTTTGCCATCATTCTGCTGCTGATCCTTGTGGCAGCCTGTTCAGCAGGCAGTCTGGTGACGCAGGGACAGACATATGCCTGGTATGCGCAGCAGTATTCGGAGCGCACTGCCGCCCTGATTCTTGCTCTGCATCTGGATGATGCATTTCACAGCTGGTGGTTTATTCTGATCTGTTCTTTTCTCTGTCTAAACCTGCTGCTGTGCAACATCACCCGCTTTCCGCAGCTTCTCAGACGTGTCCGTACGGAAAAAGATCCGGAAACAGCGTTTCATTCGCAGGCTGATGTATCTGCTTCCGGTATTTCCGATCCGGAAGCAGTATTCCGGGCTCTACGCATGCCGCCTCCCGTTGCCTGCACGACGGCGGATGGGAAAAAAGCGCTCTTCTCCTCCAAAAACCGCATCGGCCTGTTCGGCGCATGGATCTGCCATCTCGGCATTCTTCTGCTGATCGCGGGGTTTGGCCTGGGACAGGCAACACAGGAACAGTATGCTGCCTATGGAGTTGCAGGTCAATCAAAGCCTTTAGGCGATACCGGCCTGATCCTCACGATTGACGATTTCCGTGTCGATCTCCGGGAAGATGAAACGGTTGAACAGTACACATCTGACATTACTGTACGTCGGCTTTCCGACGGAGAGAGCCGCAGTGCCTCTGTCAGCGTCAACCACCCCGCCTCGCTGTTCGGTCTGAAGTTTTATCAGAACTCCACCGGCTGGGCTGCCCGGATCCAGGTTATGGAAAAAGAAGAACCTCTGCAGGAGGAAATCGTGTGTGCCGGGGAATTCCTCCGGGTCGAAGATAAGCCGGACCTTGTTGTTTATTTCAATGCGTTTTATCCCGATCTCGTTATGACGGGTGGCATGCCGTCCACGGCGTCTGACAGTCTGAACAATCCTGCCTATCTGTATTCCGTATATTATCAGGATCAGATTCTCGGCATGAATGTCCTGATGCCGGATGAAGTTCTCACCATTGACGATTATTCCGTAACTTTCTCTGATCCGCAGCCGTATACGCTTCTTCAGGTCAAAAAGGATTCCTTTACTTTTCTTGCTCTGATAGGCGGTCTGCTTACAATGGCAGGTCTCTTCCTTGCCTTCTATGTCCAGCCTTCAGCTGTATGGGCTGCCTGCGAGGAAGACGGTACATGGACCCTGTCCGGGCGCAGCCGCAAAGCGGGACCGTTGTTCCGGGAACGGTTCAATCTTTCTGTTTCCGATTCCATTTCTGGGAGGTAATAATGTATGCTCCAGGTTGAAAATACTCTTTTTACCATTGTGATGCTTCTGTATTTCGTAGCCATGATATTCTATTTCCTGTTTATAGCCTTTAAAAAGGATTCTCTGGCTAAACTTGCGCTGATCCTGCAGTGCATTGGTTTCGTGCTGCATACCGCCGCTTTGGTCTGCCGTGGCATCGGAGCGGGCAGGCTTCCGCTTACCAATCAGTATGAGTTTGCAACTTCCTTTGCGTGGGGTCTCTGCCTTGTCTGCCTGATATTTGTGCTGCGTTTCAGATTCCCGGTGTTGGGAGCTTTTGCTTCACCTGTGATCTTTCTGATTATCGGCTATGCGGCTATGCAGAGCAAAGACGTGCATGAACTCATGCCGGCTCTTCGCAGCAACTGGCTCGGATTTCACGTGTCAACTGCCATCATTGCCTATGGTTCTTTTGGTGTTTCCTTTGTGCTTTCCCTCATTTTCCTTCTGCGTGATAAAATGAAAGCACAGGGTTTCCTGGATCAGCATATCCCTCAGAAGGAGAAGCTGGATATTATCAGTTACCGCAGTGTTTCTCTTGGTCTTCTTTTCTTGACCTTCACCATTATTACCGGGGCGATCTGGGCGGAACGTGCCTGGGGAAGCTACTGGTCATGGGACCCGAAAGAGACCTGGTCGCTCATTACATGGATCATTTACGCTGTCTATCTGCATCTCCGGCTCCGCCGCGGCTGGCAGGGAAAATCCGCTGCCGTCTTCGCCGCGGTTGGATTTATCTGTGTTCTGTTCACTTATATTGGAGTAAACACTTTCCTCCCGGGCATTCATAGCTACGCATAACCGGTTTTACAAGGAGGAGAAGTATGAAGCGTGTAATGTTGTTATTACTTGCCATCATGATGACGCTGTCCCTTGGCGCGACAGCCTGTGCGGAGAGTGAAAAGCGTGTAGCAAAAGACGGAGCTCAGATGCAGACCGACGACTCTGAAATGCCCACCCGTATGCCGCCGGAGAACGGAACAAAGATTCTTCTCCATTTTGGAGATATGGTAATTCCCGGTGTTCTGAATGACAGTGAAACCGCACAGGCTTTGATAGCCAAATTACCATACACACAGCACATGAGCCGTTATTCGCATGATTTCTGCGGCGCAACAGAAGATCTGCCATATAACGAGGAAGAGGAACACTACGGCCGGCTGAACGGCGATATTGATTATGCCACTGACGCGCCATACTTTACCATCTTGTTTGATGATCAGGATCGGTCCGAAGTCTATGGCAGTCAGGTGAATATCGGTGTGATTACCTGCCCGCTGAAAGAGATTGCGGCACTAAATGGCAGTTATGATGTCCTGATCGAACTGGACGAAAGCGATCGGACCGAACCCTTGATGCAGATGAAGGTAGGCGATACACCTGTCGCAGTCACCTGGGAAGAGAATGAATCTGTTACCGCGCTGGAAGAACTGGCGAGGAACGGACTGTCGATTCAAATGTCCATGTACGGTGGATTTGAGCAGGTAGGAGCTATTGGACAGCGCTTACCCAGCAATGATGAGCAGACCACTACCAGCTCTGGTGATATTGTTCTGTATTCCGGCAATCAGTTGGTGGTATTCTACGGGCAGAATTCGTGGGCTTATACCAGACTGGGCAGGATCAATGACAAGACCTCCGAGGAAATGAGAGAGCTGCTTGGAAACGGTGATGTTACCATCACGTTGATGATGCCATAATCAAAACAAGTGAAGCAGGCCAGACAACCGTGGAATATCTGGATTGAACAGCCAATCGAACGTGTTTTTTACCGGGGCTCACCCCGTAACTGGCAGGAGAATATCACGTCCGGGTTTGGTTTTGCCGAGAAGTGGCAGCGCAGAAGTCTGCAATGGATTTCTGAGATGGCAGATGAACCCGGGTGTGCGGTAGTGTTGTGCAGTCATGATCCGGCGATAGAGCCGCATATAATAGAGTTTTGAAAAGATTACTTAAAGATTACTTTTAAATTGCAGTAAGGACAAAATGACAGAATTCACGGAGGGAGAAGAATGGTTCCTCAATCCGGAATTCTGTCATTTTGTCAATCGGGTTTACCTGAAATAAGGTTTTTTATAGTTGAGAACCAGGCGAAATTCAGACCCGAGAGTCTTTCTTCGCTTTCTTAACAGTCCTCACCAGCATGAAGATGGAGCCGACAGCCAGCAGACCGAAGACAACATCTGCCGCTACAATGGCATTTTTCCACCAGGGGCGAACCAGAACCACTTCGGTGTTGGAAGCAAGGCCGTTCATTGCATTGGAATTGGCAACCGTATAGGAGATTCTCTTTGCTGCATCGTGCAGAGCGGAGGCAACAGCGGGATCATTGTTATACTCACGAAGCTTGTCCGTCCATTTTGTGGCATCGTTGCAGTCCCAGCCGTCTCCGCCGGCCAGAAGACCCTGGACCACGTCCATGTACTTGTTTGAGTTGGCATAGTCTGTGAGAGCGAAGCCTCTCATGCCCCATTCGCCTCGCATGATGTTTGTCAGCAGGTTGTAGTCACCGCCTGCCCAGATTGTACCCATGCGGTTGAAGGAGGTCATCACACACCAGGCACCGGCATCAACAATGGGATATTCAAAGGCCTGCAGATAGATTTCACGGGCAGCCTGTTCATTGGTCCAGACACAGATACCATCACGGGCGGTTTCCTGGTCATTCATGGCAAAGTGCTTCAGATAGACATACACACCCTTTGACTGGATGCCGGTGGTTTCAGCAGCACAGATTTTGCCGGAAACGAACGGATCTTCCGAGTAATACGCAAGGTTGCGGCCGCTGTAGGGTGTGCGATGAATGTTTGCACCGGGGCCATAGATACCGGAGTAAGCTTTTCCGTTTGCAAGCAGACAGTCATT
>ODAI012539929.1_pt1 | contig 12852 bp, 9 predicted proteins | sample 1539321 | NCBI WGS metagenome assembly ODAI01 (sample SAMN02144231, study PRJEB22623) | gut metagenome | biome: sheep rumen | host: Ovis aries | place: New Zealand | reverse complement strand
GCTTGATTATACTTTGGGCGCGGCAATGATGGAGCCGGATTTTCGTGAGAATTCAAACAAAAAAGGCTACTGTAACCACCACTTTGAGCTGCTGTTTGACAAGCAAAACAAGCTGCCGCTCGCGTTAATACTTGACACGCATTTTCAGGAAGCGCGGAAGGCGCTTTCCGAAACTGCAAAAAAAGCGCCCTCGTCAAAGGGCGGACTGTTCAAAAAGAAGGACGGATACGCGCAGAAACTTTCTGAAAAACTTACTCAGATAGCCGACGGCTGTATAGTCTGCGACAAAATAAACCACACAATGGAGCGATACGCCGATGTTCTGATGTATATGTGGGTAAACGAGCCGGAATTCAGAGCCAAGTTTGACAATTCCAAAGGACTTTGCTTAAGGCATATGAAATTGCTATGCGACACTGCTGAAAAATCCATCGGTTCCAAAGCAAATGAATTTCTTTCCGCTATGATTGAAAAGGAAATAAAGGAGCTTGAGCGAGTGCAGGACGACATCCACCGCTTCACCTTAAAGTTTGACTACCGTAACAAGGATATGGAATGGGGGACAGCCAAGGACGCACCGATACGAACAATAGAAAAGCTCACAGGCTATATAAACAGCGCCAACAAAGATTGAACAAAGACTGAAAAAAGCGGGCATAGCCCACTTTTTTAATGCCTGTTATCAATAATCGCTTTCAGCCCACTCACCGCAGGCGTCAACGGTTATCATACCGTTTCTTCCGTTGTAATCAGCCATACAGAGCCTTGTCGTAAACTCATCCTTGAAGTAGATGTTTTCGTTAATAATCGCAAATCCCTTCAATGTTCTGCCGAACAGCTTTTTCATATCGCTTCCGTCAAGGTTACCCATATAAAGTCCGTTCCAGCTAAGGAACAGCCTGTCGTCGTGCACCTGTATATCATATGCGTAACCGACATCAACATCAATGCTACCATCGAGATTTACCCGGCAAACTCCGTTACGCATCGGGCGCCTATAATATACCATATCATTATACTGCGCCAGAAGCGTTATATCAAGCCACGAGGGGGGACTTTCGTGAATGAGGTGGTTATCGCTGCCGTCAATGCCTATGCAGTAAATATCCTGTCCGTGGTCGGGCTGCTTGTAGATAATCCACTCGTTATGCTCCTGGTTTTTCTCAACAAACGCGTTTAACCGCGTAAGCGGTATCATATTCTCGCCGTTCAAATCGCAGCGCATAAGGTTACCGAACCAAACGCCGTCCTCAATCAGGATATAATCGCCATAGAAAATACAATTAAACGGATATAGCTTTGAGTATACAGAGTCGCCCGTGTCAACCGTGTATAGCTGGCTGCCGTCCTTTAAGAGAGCGTACATAACATTCTGACCGTCAATATTGTAATAGATATAATCGCGGTACATCTCGGCATATTTTACGTGGCCGTCTGTAAGCTGCTCAATCTCTTTGGTTTCAACATTTATTCTGAACAGTATTCCGCTCTTCGGACCGCCGCCGTCAAGCTCCTGATAATAAACGTACCCGTCATCAACCTTGACCTTGTAAACAGTTCTGTCTAAAAGAAGCTCCTCGCCGTTAATATAGTCTGCGCGGTAGAGGTAGCCGTTGTTCTTATCAACATAGTAAACGTACCCGTCATCCATTTCAAGAGATTTAACCTGTCTTTTTGAAATCATACGTCTGCCCAGACCGTTTTTACCTACGCAATAAAGGTATTGGAAATCCGAATCTGACGCGTAGTAAATAATACCGGGAACGTCCTTGCGGCTGTCAATAATTACGCGGTTATTTTCACCGTCCCACGACACGCACGCGCTGAGCGTTTCCGATATGGCACGGACAGGAACGTATGTGTGGTTGTCTATTATCCTTGCCGGAACGTCTAACGTTTCCGTTGAGACCCAATACGGCTGCCCGTCCGAGTTGTGTACACCGGTGCTCATAGTGCCGGACGGAAGCTCAAGGCAGATAAACTCACCCTCTCGCGATGCCCAAACCGTCTGCGCGTCACCGTCCCACGTGACGGCTGCACCGAGTGCCTCAAACACATCGCGCATAGGCACAAGAACCCTGCTGTCAACATTGACCGGTTCAGACTCGGTGTACAGCTTCTCACCATCAAGATAAATTTCTGGATTTCCGTCCGCCAATGTGCTTGCTCCGGTAAGAAGCAGCAATGCTGACAGAATTATAAAAAACTTTTTCACGCAATCAGCTCCTTAACTATGTTGTAAATATCGTTGTGAATATCTTCAATAGCCCTTATTTTACCGTCCTCAACGCAGCTTATACGCTGCCAGCCGAAGTTTTCGGCAACATATACGGCATTTTTATAGCTCTTTTCAAGATAATCTCTGTCACTCTCGTGTATGTCCTTTTGCTCGCCGCCGGTGGACTTATTTAATCTGTCCGCCATAAGACGTGCGCCGTATTCGGGCGGCATATCAAGGAAAATCGTTATGTCGGGGCGGGGTAAACCAAACACGTTATGCTCCAGGTCGTCAAGCCACGTAAGAAACTTGTCCTTTTCTGTCAAATCATCAATCTTGCTTGCTTGGTGTATAAGGTTAGAGGAAACATAACGGTCGGCAATAATAATTTTGCCTTCAGCATAGTCCTTGCCCCACTTGGTACGAAATGTCGCAAACCTGTCCGATGCAAACAACACTGATGTCGCATAAGCATTAACGTCGGACGGATGCGAACCGAAATCACCGTTTAAGTACATTTTCACAAGTGTTGACGAAGGGTTGTCATAAGCGGGGAAGGATATTTGCTCGATATTCTTTCCTTCCTCTTTAAGACGCGCAGCCAAAAGCTCCGTCTGTGTCTGCTTGCCGCTCGCGTCAACACCGTCTATTGCAATTAAAATTCCCATACTTATCTCCTGCCGAGGAAAAAGCTCAAAGCAGATTGCCGTTATGAGTGGCGCGGTCGTACGATTGTACTTCAAGCCCTGAATAATGGCGAACTGCAACGAGATTTTTTCTCAGTCCTGCTTGTAATTCTTGCCCTTTGCTATAACCGTTGCCGCGAACTTGGGCAAATCGGCCATTCTCTTTGCTCTCCAAGGCTCCTTGCAAAGACGGTAAAACCATTCCATACCCGTCTTGCAGAAAATCTCCGGCGCGCGCTGCACTGTTCCTGCGAATACATCAAGGCTGCCGCCTATACCCATAGCCACGCGCACGCTTGTAAGCGCGTCGCGGTTGCGGTCAATCCACTGCTCCTGCTTAGGCGCGCCGAGGCACACAAACAGCATATCCGCGCCCGAGGCGTTTATTTCCTCAACGATATCCGGTTCGTCCTCTTCCTTAAAATAGCCGTTTCTCGTTCCGGCAATATTAAGCTCAGGATACTCCTTTTTCAGATTTTCTGCAGCCTTTTCCGCCACGCCCGGCTTGCCGCCGAACAAAAACAACTTATGGTCGGTGTAGTTCATTTTTTCAAGAACCTGTTTTGCAATATCAAAGCCCGCTGCACGTTCCTTAATCGGCTTTTTCAAAATCTTTGAAGCGTGTACAACGCCTATACCGTCCGCCGTAAGTAAATCAGAGCGGTTTAAAAGCTCCGCAAATTCCGGATTTCGATACGCCTGCATTATAATTTCCGAGTTGGGCGTAAATACCGAGTGAAACTTAGCCTCACCCATAAATTTCATTATAAGGTCTGCCGCCTCACTGATTGTTACCATATCGACCTTAACACCGAGAATATTAACCTTTTCCATAATGCTCTCCTTTTTATCTGTCATTTATGCCTACATATTCCTTTGTGCCGATAATTGACTTATAGGCGGGTCTTATTATTCTGCCGCAGCCTATAACCTCCTCTAACCTGTGCGCGCTCCAGCCGACAATTCGCGAGATTGCGAACAGGGGAGTGTACATTTCCGAAGGTATGCCGAGCATTTTATAAACAAAGCCCGAATACATATCCACATTCGCGCACATAACCTTGTTGTTGTTTCTCACCCTCGCAAAAAGCTCCGGTGTAAGACGCTCAATCGACTTGTAGAGATTAAATTCCTTTTCATATTCGGGATTTAGCCTGACAAGTCCCTCAGCCTTTTCTTTAAGCAGTACACAACGCGGGTCAGAGTATGTATAAATCGCGTGTCCCATACCGTAAATAAGACCTGAGCCGTCATACGCCTCGCGCTTTAAAATTTTGGTAAGGTACGCGCTTAATTCCTCGTCATCCGCCCAGTCCCTGACGTTCGCCTTAATTTCCTCCATCATACCGATAACCTTTGCATTCGCGCCGCCGTGCTTCGGACCCTTAAGCGAACCCACTGCAGCCGCGATAGCGCTATATGTGTCGGTATCTGAGGACGAAACAACACGCGTGGTAAACGCACTGTTGTTACCTCCGCCGTGCTCGGCGTGTACCATAAGCAGTACATCAAGCATTTCCGCTTCTTCTTTGGTGAACTTGTTGTCGGGGCGGAGCATATAAAGGAAGTTTTCGGCAGTGGATAAATCCTTCTGCGGTGTGTGCAGATAAAGGCTGTTGCCGTCGTGGTAGTGGCTCTTTGCCTGATAGCCGTACGCCGCCATAACGGGGAAGCGTGCGATAAGCTCTATGGACTGCCTTAAAATATTACCGACCGAAATATCGTCGGGATTTGAGTCATACGAATAAGAAGCAAGCACCGCGCGCGCAATCTTATTCATAATATTCGAGCTTGGCGCCTTTAAAATCATATCCTCTGTAAAGCCCTCCGGAAGCGGACGCATAATACCCAAAAGGTGCGAGAAATCCGCCAGCGTCTCCTTATTGGGAAGCTCGCCGAAAAGCAGCAGATACGCAACCTCCTCATAACCAAACCGCTGCTCCTTCTCCGCGTTCCTGACAAGGTCAGCAAGGTCATAGCCGCGGTAGCGGAGATGTCCCTCAATAGGCACCTTCTTTCCGTCAATCATTTCATAACCTATAACCGAACCTACAGACGTAAGTCCGGCCATAACGCCTGTTCCGTCATCATTTCTCAGGCCTCGTTTAACCTCATACTCCTTAAATAAGTCCTTTGAAAACGGCTTGTATATGTCCGCAGCTTCCTTTTCAAACCGGCGCTGCAGTTTTGCTTTCTGTTCATCGGTAATGTTCACGCTGACACTTCCTTTCAGAATTTCTATTCTAATCTCTTTATATCAAACTGATTTGTGTATCCTCTTTCTTCAAAATACCGCCTGCTGCCGGTATATTCTTTGTCCTGTACTTTTCCCTGTTCTCAACGTCAAACTCATCAGCCGCCAAAACTCTGTTTACAACGGCGCCCTTTTTGCGGAGCGTCATTGCCTGAACACCCTGTGTACTCTTTGTTGCTTTAAGCGGTATTTTTTCGGTGTTAAGACATAATACGCGGTTGTTGTCGGACATAACGATAACGTCAATATCCTCAGCAAGGAAGCGTATATCAACTATCGGTGACTTACTTCCGTACGCGCCTATGAGCTTCTTACGGTTTGTTTTTGTTTCGTAGTTTTTAAGCTCCACCTTTGCCATTTTACCGTTTTCAAAAGTAAAGAGCATATTACCCTTATAGTCTGATGTGACCACAACATATAATATTTTCTCGCCTTCGTCAAGCCCCAGAAGCCCCGGCAGATATTCGCCCATTGTGCTGACCTTCGCATCCGGCATATCGTACGTTTTCATCTTGTACGCGTTGCACTTGTCCGAGAAGAATATAAGCTCGGTTTTGTTGGTCGTTTCAATCGTCTGCAAAATCTCGTCGTTTTCCTTCAGCTTATGCTCGGTAGTGCTGGAGCGGAGTGAGATTGCGCTTATCTTCTTCAGATAATTCTCACGTGTGAAGAATATGGTAAGGGCGTAATCGTCAATTTCTTCCGTTTCCTTATATTCAACGATTTCGTCACTCGTAATAAGCGTCGTTTTTCTTTCCTCGCCGTACTTTTTGGCAATCTTTTTGAGCTGGTCTGCGATTAGCTTTTTGACCTCCTTATCGTCGCCCAAAATACGGTTCAGCTCCTCCAGATCCTCCATCAGCTTCTCAATATCGGAGGTACGGTTTAAGATATACTCGCGGTTCAGATTGCGCAGCTTTATCTCCGCAACATATTCCGCCTGCACACGATCAATACCGAAACCGTCCATAAGGTTCGGCACAACGTCCGCTTCAAGCTCGGTATGGCGGATAATCGAGATTGCCTTATCTATATCAAGCAAAATCTTTTTCAGACCCGTTAAGAGGTGCAGTCTTTCGCTCTTTTTGTCAATGTCGTACTTTATGCCGTTCTTGACGCACTCCATACGGAATTTTATCCATTCAAGAAGAATGTCGCGTACTCCCAAAACCATCGGGCGCGTCTTTATAAGCACATTGAAGTTACAACTATAGCTGTCCTCGAGCGGTGTCAGCTTGTACAGCTTCGTCATAAGCTGGTCGGGGTCTGTGCCGCGCTTTAAATCAAGCGTTATCTTAAAGCCCTGTAAACCCATTTCGTCGCGCGCGTCACTGATTTCCTTTAATTTGTTCGCCTTAACAAGCTCCATCAGCTTTCCGATAATCGCTTCGGACGTGGTGGTGTAGGGGATTTCGGTTATTTCTATACAGTTGTTCTTCTTGTCGAACTCATACTTTGCGCGCATTTTAAAGCTGCCGCGGCCGGTGTCGTATATTGCGCGCATTTCGTCCTCGTTGTAGATTATATCCGCGCCCATCGAGAAGTCAGGAGCGGGCATATACTTCATAACATCCGTCTTTTCGTTCTTTAAAAGCGCAACGGTAGCGTCGCACACCTCTTTTAAGTTGAACGAACAGATATTGCTCGCCATACCAACCGCAATACCCTGATTGGGGTTTACAAGTATATTCGGGAACGCGACAGGCAGCAGCGTCGGCTCCTGCATTTCACCGTCATAGCTGTCAACAAACTGTACGGTGTTCTTGTTAATGTCACCGAATACCTCCTGACAGATAGGCTCCAAACGTACCTCGGTATAACGCGGCGCGGCATACGCCATATCGCGCGAAAACTGCTTACCGAAGTTACCCTGCGACTCAACAAGCGGGTGCAAGAGCGCCTCGTGACCGCGCGTAAGACGCACCATTGTTTCGTATATGGTCGCGTCGCCGTGTGGGTTTAGCTTCATCGTCTGTCCGACAACGTTTGCAGACTTTGTCAGCTTGCCGCCGAGTAATCCCATCTTGAACATAGTATAAAGGAGCTTTCTGTGCGCCGGTTTAAAACCGTCAATTTCCGGGATAGCTCGCGAAACAATAACCGACATAGCGTAGGGCATATAGTTTTCCCTCAGCGTGTCCGTAATCGGCTGCTCGTCTATCGGAGCGTATATAATTTCTTCTTCCTCTGTCTTTTTCTTTCTTGCCATTTTATTTCCTCTCAAAAATTATGATAAATCCAGCATCTCCATATAATCGCCGCCATAATCCGCGATATAATCCTTACGCTCCTGAATACTGTCGCCCAAAAGCACATCAAACATCTTTGCTGTTCTCTCTGCGTTTTCGGGAGTAACTCTTATCAGGCGGCGCGTAGCCGGGTGCATAGTCGTTAAGCTCATCATTTCCGGCTGGTTCTCACCAAGACCCTTTGAGCGTTTAATATCATAATCGTCGTTCGTCTTGCTAAGTCCCTGCTCATTTAGCTCACGCAATATATCTTCCTTTTCGCCGTCAGTATAGGCAAAATGCTTTTCACCCCTGCGCTTCGTCTTAGTAATCGTAATCTCATAAAGCGGCGACTCCGCGATATATACCTTGCCCTTTTCGATAAGTGTCGGCATAAGGCGGTAAATCATTGTAAGCACAAGCGTTCTTATCTGAAAACCGTCTACATCGGCATCGGTACAAATTATAACCTTATCCCAACGTAAATTATCAAGGCTGAATTCCTCAATACCCTTTTTGTTAGCTGTCTTAATCTCAACGCCGCAGCTAAGCACCTTTACAAGGTCGGTTATAATATCGCTCTTAAAAATTCTCGGATAATCGGCTTTAAGGCAATTCAATATCTTGCCTCTTATCGGCATAATAGCCTGAAACATCGGATCACGCGCCAGCTTACACGAACCAAGAGCCGAGTCGCCCTCAACGATATAAACCTCGCGCTTTGAAACGTCCTTTGTACGGCAGTCAACAAACTTTTCAACGCGGTTCGTTATATCCATTGTACCCGTGAGCTTCTTTTTAATATCAATTCTTGCCTTTTCGGCATTCTCGCGGCTCTTCTTGTTTATCATTACCTGATTGGCAATTTTCTCCGCGTCCGTCTTGTTCTCAATAAAGTAAACCTCAAGCTGACTGCGTAAAAACTCGGTCATAGCCTCCTGGATAAACTTGTTGTTAATAGCCTTCTTCGTCTGGTTTTCGTAGCTTGTCTGTGTTGAGAATGAGTTTATAACGAGCGCAAGACAGTCCGAAATGTCATTAAAAGTGATTTTTGAGTCATTCTTGTTGTACTTGTCGTTTTGCTTCAAGTACCTGTCAATCGCATACACAAACGCATTTTTGACCGCCTTATCGGGCGAACCGCCGTGCTCAAGGTAGCTGGAGTTGTGGTAGTATTCAAGCAGATTTACTTTGTTTGAAAAGCAGAACGCAACCTGCATCTTCATCTTGTAATCTTCCTTGTCGGCTCTGTCGCGTCCCTCACGCTCGCATTCCCATGTTTCAACGGTGGTAAAGCCTTCCTCGCCGACTGTTTCCTTCAGATAATCAACGATACCCTCCTCGTAGAAGTACTCATACATCTGCATTCCCTCGGCCGTTTCGTTGTAGAACACAAATTTAAGTCCGGCGTTGACCATAGCCTGTTTGTTTAAGGTATCTTGGAAAAACTCGACCGGTATATCTATGTCGGTGAATACGTCCGTATCCGGCTTCCACTTCTGAACGGTACCTGTCTGAATACTTCTCGTGTCCTGCTTTTGAAGTCCGCCGATATTTTCTCCCTTTTCAAAGTGAAGTGTATAGACCGTCTTATCACGCACAACCGTAACGTCCATATATTCGCTCGAATACTGCGTAGCGCACGCGCCGAGACCGTTCAAGCCAAGACTGTAGCTGTACATACCGCCCTTGTTGTTGTCATATTTACCGCCGGCATATAATTCGCAATAAACCAGCTCCCAGTTGTATCTGCCCTCGGCCTCGTTGTAGTCAAGGGGAATACCGCGTCCGTGGTCTTTTACCTCAATCGAGCCGTCCATAAAGCGCGTAACCTCAATTAAGTTGCCATAACCCTCGCGCGCTTCGTCTATTGAATTCGATAATATTTCAAAAAAGGAATGCTCGCAGCCCTCCAGACCGTCCGAACCGAATATTACCGCCGGACGTTTCCTTACTCTGTCCGCGCCCTTTAGGGACGTAATGGAGTCGTTGCCGTATTCCTGCTTCTTCTTTGCCATAATTTGTTTTACAATCCTTTCTAAATCAACATATAGATGTTCTATTATAATTATACTACCATATGTGCGTCTGTGTCAAATACGCTCGTTTCTCGTTTAGATTAAAAATCTGTTACAAAAACTTTCCTAATATATATAGTTTTATGCAAAATTGCTAAAAGAATGTCGGCAATTAACATAAAATCGTTCATTGAGTAAAAAAATATTTTGGCTATTGTTTTAAAAGGATTTTTGTGGTAATATTTATTATGTGTAATCTTGCTTAAAATGGCGGAAAGGCGGTATCTTATAATGATGAACGCAGCTTATGTTTACCTGCAGATATACAGGCTTTTTGATACCGTAACGCCCGTTCCGGTAGACTGCGGTAACCTGTGCGACAAGGCCTGCTGCAAGGGCGATGACAGCGGTATGCTTCTTTTTCCGGGGGAGGAAGAGGTATACGGACTTTTAAATCCGGATTGGATACGCATAGAAAAGACCGATTTCAAATATGATTATGATGGGGAAACGCACACTGTACCGATAGCGCTTTGCAATGGACGCTGCGACCGGTACCAGCGGCCGCTTGCCTGCCGCATATTCCCGCTGACGCCATATATGGACGCGGACGGCAAAATAAGCGTTATAGTAGATCCGAGAGGAAAGGGCGTCTGTCCGATGGCAAAAGCGTTTTACCTTGAGGATTTTGACGAAAAATTTGTAAGGAATATAGAAAAGGCTTTCAGACTGCTTGCAAAAAACAAACAGATAAAAGCATTTTTAAAAAGCTATTCGGAATATATAGATGAATTTAAACGGTTTTATAAGTGATGGAAGGAAATAGTAAATGTTGGAGAATGAAGACAGAAAAATCGGTGAAGGGGAAAGTCCGGAGGAAATAGAGGACGATTTTGATTTGGATGGTGACGACTTCGGTCGATACGGGGGCTTACCCGATACTACAGTTGATAATAAGGACGACGAAGAAGATAAGGACGACATAAAGGATAACGACAGCATAGAAGACTCAGAAGATATAGAAGAGATACCACCAATGCCGGCGGAAGAGGTACAAGAGGGAGAGAGTGCGGTGGCAAGGGGCAGAAGAGTTAAGCCGCGGAAAAAAGCACGAAGAAGAGCGGACCGGATAAATTTTTTGAAAAAAATAAAAAAGCCTCTTATATTGGCCGCCTGCTTTATTGTGTTTGCAGTGCTTGTATTCTTTGGGTTTGCGCTTTCAACTATTAAGGAAGACCGCGTTATGAACAACGTGTACATAGAGGGTATGAATGTCGGCGGTCTTACTTATGATGAAACGCTTGCCGCTATAAACGCGTCGCATTTGTTTAAAGATTCAGAGATAACGCTGACAGACGGAAACAAGACATTTACGATAAACGGCGCGGATATTGGTCTTAGCGCCCTGCCGGAGCAAACAGCCCAAAAAGCTATGAATTACTGCAAAACGGAAAACTTTTTTGTAAAGGCGTTTAATGCGGGTATGCTTCTTTTCAGACCGCAGGTCATTGTCCCGGCGCCGCAGGTTGACGAGGAGCGCCTTACGGAGAAGCTTCACGAGTGCGGCAATTTCCTGAAGGGCGAGAGAAAAGAACACTATTATGAGCTTACCAAAGAGCTGACGGCCACATTCTATTCCGGCCGTACCGGTTATGACGGCAATTCTCAAACGGCGCACGATCAGGTAATAGACGCGCTCAATAAGGAACAGTTCAAGAATATACACGTTGACTTTACCTCTGCTCCGCCGCAGGATATGACACCGGAACGGATTGACGCAATGGTATACGCCGATCCGGTTGACGCGTATTATCAATACAACGGTAACGAGGTAATGGTCATAGCCGACATAAACGGAAGGTATATTGACAAGGAAGCGGTTAAGCCGCTTGCTTCAAAGATTTATGAGGGCTGCGAGCCGGTGGATGTACCGTATATGGTATCGTATGCGAACGTAACCGCGGCCGCGCTTACTGAAAAATTGTTTGCAAACACGCTTGCGACATACTCAACCAACTACGGCGGCTCAACGTGGAACCGCTGTCAGAATATTGCAAGAGCCGCAAGCCTTATTTCCGGAACGGTAGTTCCTCCGGGAGAAGTGTTCTCGTTTAACGATACCGTGGGACACAGAACAAAGGACAACGGCTTCTATACCGCTAAGGAGTACATAAACGGCGAGAGTGTGGACGGTATCGGCGGCGGGACGTGCCAGGGTTCAAGCACATTATACAGCGCCGTGCTTTACGCCGATATGGGTATTATAGAACGCCTGAATCATATGATGTCAGTTGGCTATATACCGCTCGGTCAGGATGCAACGGTTGCCGACGGCGGCGTTGACTTTAAGTTCAAGAATTCGAGCGACTACCCGGTAAAAATAGCCGCCTATACAAACGGTTCGACTATCACCGTATCCATTCTCGGAACAATGTGGGAGCCTGCGAGAAAGGTAGAGATTAAAAACAATGTCAATACCGTCGGTGAAAATACGGTTGTATACTCGACAAGATATGTGTATGCCAACGGTGAGCTTATCTCAACCGACTCGTTAAACTCCAGCACTTATATGCCGCATAAGGTTGCGACAACTGCCGAAACGTCCTCGGACAGCGGTGACGACAGCGATAGTGATGAATAAATCTATAATGGCGCGCAGTGACAGCCCCGGCTGTTATCGCGCGCTTGTTGCTTTTGAAAGGAAGAAAAATGACAGATAAAAGGCTTTTAGCGCGCCTTGCAGAGCTTGGCAAAATCAGACTTTGTGATGATGAGCTTGACAAACTGACAGCGGATATGAAGGATATTATTGCGCTTATGGATAAGGTGCGTGAATTTGACGGCAGCAGTGCATCGTATACGATTGACGCGGCAGGGTATGACGTTTTACGCGAGGATAAGAGTTCGGAACAACCTCCGCTAAAGGTGGAAAGTGACCGTTTCAAGGTTCCGAAGGAGGTGTAGATATGTCTCTTAAGGAATTGAGAATTAAACTTGATAAAAAAGAAATCGGAGCGGCAGAGCTGAGTAAGCAGTATTTAGACAGAATTGAAGCGGTTGACGGCAAGCTGAACAGCTATATTACTGTTTGCCGCGAGAATGCGATTGAGCAGGCGAACGCCGCGGAGGAAATGATAGACCGTGGCAGAGCCGGTATGCTTACCGGTATACCCATATCCGTAAAGGACAATATATGCACGCGCGGCATACGTACCACCTGTGCGTCAAAAATGCTTGCGGATTTTGTGCCGCCGTATGACGCGACGGTTATAGAAAAGCTGAAAAATGCCGGCGCGGTTATTTTGGGTAAGACAAATATGGACGAGTTTGCGATGGGCGGTTCATCGCAGTCGTCGTATTTTGGCGGAGTAAAAAATCCGTATGACATCACGCGCGTTCCGGGCGGCTCGTCGGGCGGCGCGGCGGGAAGCGGGGCGGCGGATTTGTG
>ODAI011093488.1_pt1 | contig 12853 bp, 8 predicted proteins | sample 1539321 | NCBI WGS metagenome assembly ODAI01 (sample SAMN02144231, study PRJEB22623) | gut metagenome | biome: sheep rumen | host: Ovis aries | place: New Zealand | reverse complement strand
CTTCTCAGTGACGATTTTCCGAATACCCGAGGTATACGCCGGGTCCATGGGCATTGCCCTCACTTACTCAAAAATGATCCGTCTCACATCCGGACCTCTGCTCAAATCTTTTTCTATCCTGACATGGATCGTGTTTTCCGGTATGAGCTCCTCAATAAACTCCGCCCACTCCACAATGGTCACTCCTCCGCCGAAGAAGCAGTCGTCATACCCGATTTCCTCCATCTCATCGATGTCGGATATGCGGTAAACATCAAAATGATAGAACGGGAGCCTCCCTCCCTGATAACTCTGCACAATCGTGAAGGTGGGGCTGGTCACCGGTTCTGTGATTCCGAGACCGGCAGCAACACCCTTTGTGAACACAGTCTTCCCGACGCCCAGATCACCGCTGAGCGCATAGACCGTATCCGGCTGTGCTGTCTCGCCTGTTCTTACGCCGATGGCGTACGTCTCTTCCTCGCTGAAAGTCTCAAAAACCTGCATGTGTTCCTCCTGTGTGTCCAAGACCGCCGCTGTGCCTTTTTAGACCGCTTCGTCCGCTTAGGTATGCTTTCAGATACTTCCCGGTGCGCAGACGGCATCTAAGTATACCACGAGTTTTCTTTTTTGCAAACACATGTGTCATTTGTCTTCATCATAATCCCATCCCGCCTCACAGCATCTCAAGGTCAAAGACGTTTGCGCAACCGCCTCTTGAAAGAGCAGGATTCTTCTCGTATAATAGCATGCGGTCGATACTTTATCGGCAATTGCGAAACTGGGTGCCGTGGGCGGACTGCATAAGCAATTCATCTTCGCACCGGGCCTTGCAATTACATATCGATACAACAAAAAAGGAGATAATACTAATGGCATATCCGATCGTAACCATCACTATGGATGACGGCAGCGTAATGAAGGCGGAGCTTTACCCGGAGACCGCGCCGAATACAGTAAATAACTTCATCAGTCTCATCAATGCAGGTTTCTACAACGGGCTCACCTTTCACCGCGTCATCAACGGATTCATGATCCAGGGCGGATGCCCCGACGGCACCGGCATGGGCGGCCCGGGCTACACGATCCCCGGCGAATTTGCGATGAACGGTTTCCAGAACACATTAAAGCACACGGCAGGCGTCCTCTCCATGGCGCGCGCACAGCACCCGGACTCCGCAGGCAGCCAGTTCTTCATCATGCACAAGGACGCTCCGTACCTTGACGGTCAATACGCAGCGTTCGGCAAGATCACCGAAGGAATGGATGTCGTCAACAAGATCGCCGCTGTCCGCACCAACTTTGCCGACAAGCCGCTTAAGCCGCAGGTCATCTTCTCTATGACCGTCGACACACAGGGCGTCAATTATCCGGAACCGAAGAAAGCTTAAACAGAATAGTAGAAGCGGGGGCCTCCCCCCACTGAGGAAAAATCACGGAGCTGTCACTTGTGGCAGCTCCTTGTATATTCCGACTCATTTTCCTCGAGAAATTCGGCCTTTCCGTCCGTGCTCTCGATCACCAGCTTTTTCACCCTCTGAACATCCTGCCTTGGAACGAACTGATGCATGACAACATCCTGACCGTACTCGATCTCACACTGCGGGAGTTCCTCCCTGGCAAAAACATACTGCAGTCTGCCTGCCTGGGGGTAGGTCACCCTAAGCACCAGCTCCGACCCGCGTATCACCTCTATGATCTCCGCATTCTCCAGAGCTGCTTTTACTGCCGCAGTGTATGCGCGGACGAGTCCTCCGGTACCGAGCAGAGTCCCGCCGAAGTATCTCGTCACCACGCAGGCCGTGTAGTGCAGACCTGCGCCGCCAAGGGCCTCGAGCATCGGTTTTCCCGCTGTCCCTCCGGGCTCGCCGTCGTCATTCGATCGCACGATTTCCTCGGGCGTCCCCGGTGTGCCGACAACGCAGGCAAAGCAGTTGTGCCTCGCGTCATAATACTTTTTTCTGGCAGCAGCAAGATATGACTCCGCCTCCTCAAGCGTTTCCGCATGGTAGACCGCGCCGATGAATCTGGATTTTTTCTCTACATATTCTCCCTGTCCGGCTGCTTTGACTGTCTTATAGCTGTCCATAATTCCTCACCCTTTTAATCTCTCAGGTCGTCTTCTGTCACGACCGGTCCGTTCTCTGCGCTGTGGAAAAAGTCGTAGACACTCCGGGCCGCTTTCGCGTTCATAGAAGGCGCGTGCAGAAGCTCCTCATAGGAGGCATCGCGAATTCTCTCCGCTGTCTTGAACGCGCGCAGCAGTGCCTTTCTTCTTGTCGGCCCGATCCCTTCGATCTCGTCCAGGACAGACCGGACCTGGCCCTTGCTGCGCAGCTGTCTGTGGTATTCGATGGCGAACCGATGGACTTCATCCTGGATCCTCGTGAGCAGCTTGAATCCCTCCGAATCCCTCGCGATCGGTATCTCCCGATCATTGAAATACAGTCCCCGCGTCCTGTGATAGTCATCTTTCACCATGCCCGCGACCGGTATGTCATACCCGACCTTCTCCAGGACACGAAGCGCGATGTGGACCTGCCCTTTTCCGCCGTCCATCAGTATGACATCCGGCAGATCGGTGAATCCCTCCGAGCCCTCTTTCGCTCTCATAAAGCGCCTGGTGAGGACCTCGTCCATGCTGGCGTAATCATCGGGTCCGACGACCCATTTGATTCTGAACTTTCTGTAATCATTCTTCCGTGGCTTTCCCTTCACATACACGACCATGGAGCCGACAGAATCAAATCCGCTGATATTGGAAATGTCATAGGATTCGATTCGATCTGCCTTCTCAAGTCCGAGAAGGGCAGCGATCTCTTTTACCGCACCTATTGTCCTGAGCTCCTCGCGCTTCAGCCTCTCCCTGTCCCTGGAAAGCACCATCTCCGCGTTCTCATGGGCAAGGGCGACAAGCTTTTCTTTCATGCCCTTCTGAGGGATCCGGATCCTGACTTTGGATCCCCGCTTATTGGAGAGCCACTCGGAGAGCAGTTCACGGTCAGGAATATCATACTCGAGCATGAGCTCCCTGGGAACGAACGGGGTGCCTGAATAGTACTGTGATATAAAACTTGCGATCACGAAGGCCGGGTCATCAGTGTCATCGGCTGTCAGGAAGAAATGCTCCCTGCCGATGAGTTTGCCCTCACGCACGAAAAAGACCTGCACGACAGCGTTCCGGGTGCCGGTGAGGTCTGGACTGATATTGGCCTCGTCCGTCAGCACAAGTCCTGCCTGTTCCGGTGTGTCCATCGCGATCGCGATGATATCCCTGTCATCCCCATCGGAGCCGGTTATCTTCTGCCGCTCACCGATCTGTCTTATGCTCTCGATAAGGTCCCGCGTTTCTGCCGCATCCTCATATCGCATTTCCATGGAGGCAGCCATCATTTTCTCAGTGAGTCGGTCAATCTCCTCCTGATAGTGTCCCTTGAGAAAGTCCAGCATGCGCTTTATATTTTCACCGTAAGCTTCCCTTGTGATATATCCCTGGCATGGTGCCGGGCACTGACCGATGTGATAATAGAGACAAGGCCTGTCCTTGCCTATATCCTGGGGCAGCTTTTTCGAACATGTCCGTATGTGATAGAGCTTCCTGAGCAGCTCAATCGTGTCCCTGACCGCCGTCGAGTTCGTGTACGGCCCGAAGTACCTTGATGTGTCCTTTTTCATGTTTCTGGCGATCATTATGCGGGGGAAAGCTTCACCCGTCGTCACCTTTATGTACGGATAACTTTTGTCATCCTTCAACATCGTATTATACTTCGGTCTGTGTTCCTTGATCAGATTGGATTCGAGGACCAGAGCCTCAAGCTCGCTCGATGTGACGATATATTCAAAGCGCTCGATGTTCTGCACCATACGCATGATCTTCGGGCTCTTTTTATATCCTGTCTGAAAATACTGGCGCACACGGTTCTTGAGGCTCACGGCCTTTCCAACGTAGATGATATCGTCGTGAATATCATGCATGATATACACGCCGGGGCTCCCGGGCAGTTTTTTCAGTTCTTCTTCTATATTGAAATCGTTATTTTCGCTCATGTCTCAGCCGTTCGGCATCCTCTGCCTTCTCTTCGTTTTATTCTTCCACCCACAGCCCCGCCCGCGGGGCTGTGGGTGGAACAGTATCAGCATCCCGATTATAACACGCGGACCGCACAGTCCGCAATTCACGCATTGCTATACCACTCCGCAAGACACCGGGGCTGTCATGAGCGACAGCCCCGAAAGATTTATACAATATTTCGCCATCTCACTTCTTTTTCAAATTATAGAGGAACTTGATGATCTGGCCTCGTGTACAGTTCCTGTTGACCCCGAACGTCCCGTCGGCAAAGCCCTTAGTGATTCCTCTCTGATATCCATAGAGAATTGCCTTGTAATAGATATGCTGTTTCGGCACATCACTGAACGGTGAGACAGCAGCTGTTCCCGGAACCGGTTTTCCGAGATACTTCCAGATGAACATCATGATATGGCCTCTCGTGCAGGTCGCGTTCATGCGGAACGTTCCGTCACTGTAGCCGCCGGCGATGCCTTTCTGGTACGCCCACAGGATCGGTTTGTAGAACGGTCCTGACTTCGGCACATCCGAAAAAGCGAGCGCAGGTGTCCGCTTCGGCTCCGGTTTACCCGCGAAGCACCACAGGAAGCGGATCGCCTCCCCTCTGGTGCAGCTCCTGTTTATACCGAAGGTCCCGTCGCTGTAGCCTCCGGCAATGCCGGAGTCAGCAGCCCAATAGATTGCGTCGTAGTAGGGATGCGTGGGGTCCAGCACATCGGAAAAGACTTTTCTCGCGCCCTTCGCGGTGCCAAGAGTCCTCGTCGCGGCTCGGATGCGAAGCACTTCCCCGTCACCTTCTTCTGCCAGATCGAGCCATTTGCCGCCCGGCTTCCGCACAAGGCTTCTGCAGTAAAGGTTATCTGTTTCGAACAGAACGTCGCTGATCAGCTGCCGTCTCTGTGCCGAATACGACTCGATCTTTGTCCCGACGTTTTCCACGACGATCGAGTACCAGCTGCCCGCGCTCACAGTGACTTCCTTCTGCAGCTTGAAAGTGTCGAGGCCTGCCCCGCTCATCTGCACAGTCTGGCTGACAGCCCTCCGTCCGCTCATCGGATCATCCGTGTCCAGAAGGTCGGTAAATATCGTCACTTTATATCTGGCATCACGGGTCCATGTGCAGAGTGTGATCTCACCGATGGCCTCTCCGCGCCCGTTTCCTGCCTTTACCTCGTAGACATTGGCGCCGGCGGTCATATTTCGGCCGCTCACAGCGGAGACGGGGTCAAGACAGCACGAATTGCCGACCATCGCGAGTCCGTCGTAAAAATACAGATTTGGATATTTCCTCTGTGAAGTCTTCACAGCTGATACAGACACACAGCCGAGCATCGTCGCATTTTCATAAGAAATGTAGAAATATCCGCCGTCGCCCCAGTCCTCTCCCCAGGAATTCTTGACGATCCACGCTCCGCTCTTTGCCGGCCTGCCTGTGCTGCTGTTAAATTTAGATATTGCAAATGCATCATTCCAGCCCACGATCGTTACCACATGATTGGTTCTCCTGTTAGAAGGATTATAGTAGCCGTTCGTTGTCAGGTTCCTCGCGGCATTGGCATAGTAAATAGAGACGGAGACTGCCCCGTTCTCCACGATCTCTTTTTTCACTTTATCAACGCTGTAGTCAAATGTCTCGTAACTCTCCAGTCCGGCATAGGAGAGGTAGGCTTTGCTCTTGGACGGAACCGCGGACGATTCACTGTAATACACGTTCCCTCTTGAGTCTACGTATCTTTTGAGATAGAACGGAACATCCGCTTCCTTCGCTATCCCCTGGCCTGTGCTGAGTTCCTGAAGAAGATAGATCGGGCTTCCGGAAGCATATCGGTAAGCCGTCGGCTCATCAGATTCCTGATAAATCATCCTCATGTCCCCGGTATTTTGAAGGGGGTCGTTCTGCCTGTTAAAATAGAAATACGCCAGCTGCTCTTCGGACAGGTCCAGAGTATTCTTATTCTCATCGGTGTATCTCTGAAGGAGCGACGCCTCCAGGATCGCTGCAGCAGAAAAAGCCCAGCAGAGACCCGAAGTCCCCTGATCTCTCACGGGAGTGAGCCTGGGGGTGATATAGGAAGAAGGGGCACCTGCTCCGACGAGCTCTTCTTCATCCTCCTGCCCGCCCTCGTTCGGTGAGGGCGCATCGAATTCCCTGAGCTCTTCATAGTACCTGGCATATCTCTCTTCATCCCTCGCGTATAAGAGAGACTGATCCTCCTTCACATCGGAGCTTTCCGTGCCTGCATCACCGGATTCCGGCACCTGCTGCTCCTGCCCGCCGGCTTTCGGTGTCACTTCCACTGCCTCTTCCTCGCTGATCCGAGACGCGAACAGCTCCTCCTCACTGACATAAGGTGCCGGCTGTTCTTGGCCTGGGTCTTCAGGTGCCGCCCACTTATCATCGCTGTCTTCGGGTGCCGCCCAGTCATCATCGCTGTCCTCGGGGACAGAAGGCTCCTCATTTCGCACTCCCGGTTCCTGTTGCTCCGCTTCGACACAGGAAGATTCTTCCGGCACTTCCGCAGGTGTCTCGGCGTCATCCTCTTCCCACACCGGATCCGGGCTGGACGCGGCAGTCGAATACTGTTCACCCAGGACAGGAGACACAGTCAAATTCAGCATCATGCTGATGGCTGTGAGTAGTATTAATAAATGCTTTCCCCACCTTAACATTGCCGTATCTCCTTTACAGAATAAGAGGGCTCCCCGGTGTTCCCGCCGCGCAGGGCGCGAAGCACCTTCCCTGTTGCGCGGCTGCAAGCCGCCGTGCCTAAGAATGCGCAACAATGCTCCGGTGGAGCATTGTGCAGCTGAGGCTATAATCTCTGACACTTACTTTGTCTCCCACGTCCGAGACGAGTTTCACTTTGCGCATTCATCTCACAATTAAGGTCACGAGACTTCTGCGTCAGAGATTAAAAAGGTATGCACGTTCCATAACAACATGTGGACAAAATGCATACTGACAAGTGCTATATATAGATATATCTTAGCATAAATTTTCAGAAATTTATATAGTCACAGATATTTTTAATAAACATGTAACACTCTTCACACTTATTTTACAGATTATAACCAAATTCTGATATCATCGTCCCGCCAATCGGGAACTACGATATTGTTTAATCCTTCCCAGTGTGATAAACTAAATATATTCAAGAACGCCTTGGCGTTCTTGCCGCGATGCGCGTCACAATTATTGCGCGATGAAGAGTAAATACGAAAAGAGGTTTCATGATGAAGACTGTTGTTCAGCTCAGCAAGCTGGCAGAGGAAATGAAACTCAAGAATTTGACCCCTGAAATCAGCATGGATGAGGTGGAGATCACCTCGCAGGAAATCAACCGGCCGGCCCTTCAGCTCGCCGGCTATTATGAGCACTTTTCTCATGAGCGTGTCCAGATCATCGGCTATGTCGAGTACACTTACCTCATGCAGAAGGAAGAAGATGAGCGTTCGGTCTGCTTCGAGAGATTTATCTCAAGTGGTATACCATGTGTCATTTTCACGACACTGACGGAGCCGACGGAAGATATGCTGTGCATCTGCAAGAAGTACAGTGTTCCCGCGCTGGTCACGACGCGCACGACCAGCGCCTTTATGGCCGAGATCATACGATGGCTCGGTGTCGAACTGGCTCCCAGCATTTCGATCCACGGCGTTCTTGTCGATGTTTACGGTGAAGGTGTCCTGATCATGGGCGAGAGCGGAATCGGTAAATCCGAGGCTGCGCTCGAACTCGTGCGTCGCGGCCACCGTCTGGTCAGTGATGACGTTGTCATTATCCGCAAAGTTTCCGACGCGACGCTTCTCGGATGTGCGCCGGATGTCACCAAACATCTAATTGAACTTCGAGGTATAGGCATTATTGATGTTAAGACACTGTATGGCGTCGAGCATGTCAAGGACACGCAGGCGATCGACCTCGTCATCAAACTCGAGGACTGGAGCCGCGAAAAGGAATACGACAGACTTGGACTGGAAGAACAGACGACAGAGTTCCTCGGAAACAAAGTCCCCTGCCACTCACTGCCGATTCGCCCCGGCCGCAATCTCGCCGTCATCGTTGAAACGGCGGCGGTCAATCACAGACAGAAGAAAATGGGATACAATGCTGCGCGTGAGCTTTACCGCCGTGTGCAGGAAAACATAATGAACAAGAGAGGTGATATCTGATGGGCAAGTATTGTTTTGGTATCGATGTTGGCGGAACCACCGTAAAATGTGGTCTCTTTGAGACGAACGGAAATCTGATCGATAAGTGGGAAATCGTCACTCGTACGGAAAACGGCGGCGAGAATGTTCTCCCGGACATCGCTGCTACTATCGTCGCAAAAATGACAGTCAAAGGCATTGCCAAGGACGATGTCGTCGGTGTCGGTGTAGGTATACCGGGACCGGTCATGCAGGGTGTCGTTCCTGTGGCTGTCAACCTTCACTGGGGAGAAAAAAATGTCGAATATGAACTCGGCAACATTCTCGGCATGAAGGTCCGCGCAGGAAATGACGCTAACGTCGCAGCTCTCGGCGAGCTCTGGAAAGGCGGCGGAGAAGGCAAGGAGAACCTTATCATGGTAACACTCGGCACAGGTGTCGGCGGCGGCATCATTGTCGACGGAAAGATCATCGAAGGTTCCCACGGCGCAGGCGGCGAAATCGGCCATGCTCACGTAGACGACAATATCAAGGATCCGTGCAACTGCGGTAACTACGGCTGCCTCGAGCAGGTCGCGTCCGCAACAGGTGTCGTACGTCTGGCTAAAGAAGAGCTTCTTAAGAACCCGAACGCTGCCACAGTACTGCGTGATCAGGAAGTTACTTCCAAGGCTGTCTTCGACGCATACAAGGACGGCGATGACGTCGCTGCGGAGATCGTCAACCGGTTTGCGTCTTACCTCGGAACAGCGCTTGCAACATTTGCATGCGTAACAGATCCGGAAGTCATTGTCATCGGCGGCGGTGTCTCCAAGGCAGGCGAGGCGCTCACAGATATAGTCGGCAAGTACTATCGCACACGCGCGTTCTCATCCTGCGCAAATACACCGATCGTTCTCGCAAAACTCGGCAACGACGCAGGCATGTACGGAGCAGCCAAGCTCGTCGTATAATAAGCGTCTACCCTCACAGAGGATTCTCCACACTGAGAAAAAGCTGCATATGACAGGCACAATTACGTGTCGTCATATGCAGCTTTATTTTTCATCGCGCAATACAGATGGCGCAAATCCGGATACGCGCGCAAAGTGACATTAGACTTCATCTAGAGTCAATCCCTGCGCATCCTTGCGGCAGGAACGCCTAGGCGCTCCTTAATTCTGCTCTCACGGAGGTCTCAGATCTTCCGGGACCGGGAATCAGTAGTCACCTTCATCCTCATCATACTCCTCGTTGTCTTCTCCGCCGTCTTCATTGTCTTCGGACTGCTCCTCACCACCGCCGTCGTTATTCTCATCATTGTTATGATTGTTCTCTTCCTGATTCTCGTTATTGTCCTGATTGGCGTGGTTTTCCTGATTATTCTGCTCCTCCTGAGCGGTCTCTGTCTCTTCTTCCTCATCCCAGTCATTATCCCACCGGTTCCAGTCCTCTTCCTCCTCATAATACCCGCTGTGGGCTCGCCAGCCGCCGCAGGTCTCTGTCGGAGCTGTCCCCGGAGCAAAGTATTCCCAGTGAGTCGGGCAACTGCCTCGGGGAATCAGACCGGTCTGAGAGCACACCTCTACATGAGTGATCGTATTCGGAAGCATGAACTGGATCTTGCTCTGATTTCTTGAAATGCGGTCCATGACCGCCTTCCACAGGATCTGATGGTAGACATGGTAGATACCTTCATCCGGCAGATTTTCCGAATCGTCATAGCCCGCCCAGACACCGCAGGTATAAAACGGTGTAAAGCCGACGAACCAGACGTCGCGGTAATCCGTTGTCGTACCGGTCTTGCCGGCGACGGGCATGCCGCAGTCGAGCCGCACATTCTGACCTGTTCCCTTTGTGACTACGTCCTCCATCGCGCTCGTGAGAAGGGCTGCCGTCTCGCGGGAAATCGCTCTGGTCGTCTCCGGCGTGTTGTTGATGACGATGTTGCCGTCCTGATCTTCGATTCTTGTGTAGAAGATCGGTTTGGTGTAGATGCCTTCATTTGCAATAGCCGCAAACGCAGCCGTCAGTTCAAGGTTGGTAACACCGTTGTAGATACCGCCGAGAGCGAGCGGCTGATAGATGTCGTTCCTCTCCGACAAAGTCGTAAAGCCGTACTTGAGCAGCTGATTATATGCTGCCCTCGGCGTGATATCCGTGATCGTCTGCACCGCGATCGTATTCACGGAATTGATGATCGCGTCCCTGATATTCATCATATCGTGGGTGTAGGTATTATTTGAGTTCGATACCGGTGTGCCGTCCTCATATGTGATCTCGTCATCGAGATAGGTCGACGCGAGCGTCTTCATCCCGCTGTCCAGCGCATAGGAATATGTGGACAGGATCTTGAATGTTGAACCGGGCTGACGGGTCGAATTCGTCGCGCGATTCAAAGTCAGGGAAGCCGTCTTTTCACCGCGGCCGCCGATGAGAGCCTTCACGTAGCCCGTCCTCTGATCCATGAGGACCATGGATGACTGCGGTTCCGGAGCACAGGAGAATCTCTCCGCTATGATCACGTCCCCGGCCTCCTCGTTCACCACATGTGACTTATAATCGCTGACATAGTTTCTCGCTTGATCTTCTGATTCGAACGCGAGTATGCTGAATGAGGGATCCAGATTCTCACGGTAGAAATTGCGGAGCATCTCACGGCTGTAGTTGGTGACTTCTCCCTCCGCGTTCGCGACAGAGAGGGCCCAGTCAAGCGAATACTTTGTCCCCTCCGGGAAGTTCGCGGGATTGGCATACACTTCATCCATGATAGCCTGTATTTCCATATCCTGCGTCGTATAGATGCGGAGGCCGCCGGAATACAGTGCCTGATATGCCTGGTTCTCTGTATAGCCTTTCTGACGCATAAGGTCGGATACGACCTGCTCTGTCAGCTCATCGACAAAGTACGAGTAAATTGTCGTCACCTGCTCATTGGTGCTCTGAGCGTTCGCGATCCTGTCATAGACCGGGTCCGCAAGTGCCTCATCCATCGATTCCTGAGAAATATATCCCTGCTCGACCATATCATTCAGGATCTTGATGCGGCGCTCGGCATTTTTCTCCGGCTGTCTGATCGGATTGTAACGGCTCGGGGTCTGTGTAATACCGGCAATGACAGTTGCCTCAGACAGTGTGAGGGACTCGACATCCTTGCCGAAATACTTTCTGGAAGCCGCCTGGACCCCGTAAGTTCCGGCGCCGAGGTTGATGGTGTTCAGATAATTCTCCAGAATTCTGTCCTTGGCCGCCTGCTTGCTGCCCAGTTCTTCCTCAAGTTTTTCCTCGAGTTCGACAGCCAGGAACTGCTCCTGAATTTTTCGCTTGACGCTGTCGACCCTGCTCTCCTCCGTCCAGTTCGTGAATACATTGTTCTTGAGCAGCTGCTGCGTGATCGTGCTCGCGCCTTCTGTGAACCGGAATCGGTTGCGGACACCCACGACAAACGCGCGGACAATACCCTTGGCATCAATTCCGTTGTGCAGATAGAACCGCTCGTCCTCGACCGCTATAACGGCCTTCTGCAGCGCGACCGGCACTTTATCCAGCGAGACAGAAATTCGATTCGAATTGGACGTTGTCAGCTTCTGGAGCTGATTTCCCTCCGAGTCATATATGAACGTCGCGTAACCGCTCGGCGCAATATTGACAGACGCGACATCCGGAGTATTGGCAATAATGCCGCTGAGAATACCGAGCACGCCGAAGCCGCCGATCAGTATGACTGAAATGAACGCGATCAGAAGAAGCCGGATCATGATGACTCCGACGCGCTTTTCGATCTCCTGAGAGGTCGACTCGAACTGATCGATTTTGCGCTCAATTGCATCTGTAGTGTAATTCATATATTAGATGTCCGCTCTCTTGGGCGCGGCGCTCCTCCTTTGAACACAGTTATAGATAATAATATTCTAAATCATAAAAAGCCACATTGCAATATTGAAAAAAGACTGCCGCGTTGCGGCGGCAGTCTCATATACAATCGTATTAAATCTGTTCAGCCTTGTTCTCCGCTGGGATTTCATCGGCTGCGTGATCCTCCTGCTTCTCTGTCTCCGGAGACAGTGTCAGAAGGTCGATCATGGGGGCATCAGGATTCGGAACAGCGATGATCTGCTCCTTAGAGGCGTTATCCTCACCTGTTGTCGCAGGTTCCGCGTTTTCCCCCGGCTTGACCGCGCTGCCCGTCTCAGCACTCTCCCGTCTTCCGTCCGCATCCGGCGCAGGTCTTCTGACAGGGCGGCGTCTCACCGTCCCGTCCGGGTTCATCATCGGGCGCCTCGGGCGGCGTCTCGGCGTCCCGTCCGGATTCATCGGACGTTCGCGGCGGGGAGCATACGCTGCGGCCTCGCCCTCGGGCTTATCACTGTTCGCAGCAGTTCCTCCCTCAATCCTCGGAACGGGTTCTTCCGTTTCCGGCAGGCCTTCGACTTCGCGGAATATCTTCATGAACTCCTTGCCGGTAATTGTTTCTCTCTGGATCAGATACTCTGCCAGACGGTCCATCGTCTGCCTGTGCTCGCGGAGCAGGCGAAGGGCTTCCGCATACGATTTCTTCAGTATAAGCATGACCTCATGGTCGATCTCGGTCGCAGTCGCGTCTCCGCAGTTCAGATATGTTCTGCCGTCCAGGTACTGGTTCTCCTGCGTGACCAGGCCGATCAGACCGAACTT
>ODAI014348470.1_pt1 | contig 12854 bp, 10 predicted proteins | sample 1539321 | NCBI WGS metagenome assembly ODAI01 (sample SAMN02144231, study PRJEB22623) | gut metagenome | biome: sheep rumen | host: Ovis aries | place: New Zealand | reverse complement strand
GGTCACCTGACGGTTATTGAAAATCTGATGCTGGCTCCGATGGATATTCTTAAAATGTCTAAGCAGGAAGCCTATGAAACCGGCATTGCTCTTTTGAAACGTGTCGATCTGGCAGGGCGTGAGCACCAATACCCTGACCAGCTCTCAGGCGGCCAAAAACAACGTGTCGCCATCGCCAGAGCCCTTGCAATGGACCCGTCTGTAATTCTGCTGGATGAGCCTACCAGTGCCCTTGACCCCACCATGGTGGGAGAGGTGCAGGCAGTCATCCGCGACCTCGCCCGGACCGGCAAGACCCTGATGATCGTCACCCACGAGATGAACTTCGCCAAAGCGATCTGCAACCGCGTGTTCTATATGGACGAAGGCGGCATCTATGAGGATGGCAGCCCGGAGCAGATCTTCGACCATCCGCAACGGGAGAACACCCGCCGCTTTGTACGCAGGCTCAAGGTTCTGGAGCTGAGCATTGAAAACCGCAATTACAATTTTCTCGACATGGCAGCTGAGATTGAGGCCTACTGCAACAGAAATCAGATTGCGCGGAGGCTTTCAAGCTGTATTCTGCTGACCTTTGAGGAAGCGACGCAGCTTCTGGTTTCTGTGCTGGATGACCCGCGTATTCAGGCCGTCTGCGAATATTCGGAACAGACAGGCACCGCTGAATGGACAATCTCTTACAATGGAGCTCAGCTTGACGCCACGGTGTCTGACGATGCTCTCGTTCTTTCAGTGCTGAGAGGCATGACGAAGCGCTTCACTTACACTTGGCTGAATAAAGGCGATTATCCAAATCAACTGAAGCTTACCATACGATCCGTCTGATTCTTTGCTGATCTCTACTTCACGAACACAATGTCCAGTTTTGGATCATAGAAGACCTTGCCGTCATCCCTCAGATAGACAGCCGATACTCCGTATTTTTCCGCCAGGCTCAGCCCTTTCTCAGGCCCAAGAACAAAGAGCGCCGTCGTGATCGCATCCGCCAGCAGAGAGCTTTTTGTGATCGCAGTTACGGTAAGGATATGATTCTGCACCGGCCAACCTGTGCGCGGGTCCAGTATATGATGGTAAGTGACTCCGTTCAATGTAAAGCTTCTCTCATAGATCCCGCTCGTAACCAGCGTATTGTCGCAGCTTTTGACTGCCGCCCAGAACTCTTTTCCCCTCTCTCCCGAGGGGCGCTGAAGGCCTATCGTCCATGGTTTACCATCCGGACGGTTGCCAATCGTTACAACGTTCCCGCCAAAGTTCAAAAGAGCCGATGCGACCCCATTTGCTCTGAGATAATCTGCGATGCATTCACAGATATAACCTTTGGCAATCCCGCCCAGATCAATTTCCACATCATCCGGGACAAATACCGTATTTCCATCCAGAACGATACGGGAGCAGTCTGCCCTCGCGATGGCGGCTTTCAGCTGATCCCTGTCCGGGAGGACAGCGGTCCCGTCTGTGAAATGCCACAGAGCGACTGCAGGCCCTACCGCTATGTTGAACGCCCCATCAGAGCTGCGGTTCATCTCTAAAGCCATTTCCAGAATTCTTCTTGTGTGGTCGCTTACCTCTACAGGTTTCCCCTGATTATGATTAATCCTCCATACGTCACTGCCCGGAACGGTCTTGCTGAGGAGCTTATTGTAATAGATACATTCATCCATGGCTCTCTGAAGCAGCTCTACAGAGGCCGGAGCGGTAATGGTATTGAAGGTATCAAAATAATCACCGCTCACCTGATTCATGGATAACTCCAGGTTCATTTGTCATTCTCCTTCTTACAGTCTTCGACCCTCGCGCTCTTTTATATGGTATAATGGAAATCCGGCTGTTTTGCAAGTACAAGCTGCAAAACAGCCGGATAGATTCAACTCAGTTTGGTCTGTTGACTGTCCTTCAGTGATTAATGTGTGCTGGATGTAGCCGCAGTCTGAACGAGCGCCGGGCTGACCTCCGTCAGACCGAAGTTCTCATTCACGTAGGATACGGCATGTGTGGAAGCCAGCAGACCGGAGGTTGCATACCAGCCCTGCGCAACACCGCCGAAGCCAATGTAGTTGTGCTCGGGAGTGAGCAGGACACCGTGAGAGTCAAGGCCGATGGCATAGAATCCTTCAATGGGCGTCTTGTGATCCGCCTTCAGGACACGGATATTTGTATCTACATCCAGGCCGCCGACTGTTCCGAAGGTCACATTTTTCATTTCCACTGCGTAGAACGGGCCTTCGTTATAGGGCTTCAGGTTTTCAGCGGACTTGCCGAATTCGGGATCCTCCCCTGCTTCAGCACAGGCATTGTATGCCTCAAGCGTACCCGCCAGAACAGCGGGATCCATCCCCAGCTGTGTTGCCAGATCTTCGATGGTGTCGCCCTTGAAGGCCATGCCCTCGGCAATGCACGCATCCAGGCAGTCAAACACCTCAGGAAGCGGGGTCTTCATTGCGGTACCGCCCTGCCAGCAGTATCCTTCCCACTTGGGAATTGCCGTAAAGCCGTTTTCTGCGATATCCTGGAGGCGGTCCTTGGAATAGACGGCATAATAATGGGTACCGGATCTGAAAGCCGGGCAGGAATCTTCCGTAAGCACAAGGCCGAAGCGGATCAGCATTTCTTCATTGACGTAACGCTCGCCCTTTGTGTTGACAACCAGGCAGTCTGAGCTGATGCCGAGTCCTAGCGGGATATCATTCAGCGTCTGAGTTTTTACACGGCCGGTACGTCCGTCCAGCGTGCCTTCGAGCTGATTGACCGGGTATTTGGTCAGCCAGTGATCTATGCCCACATGCATGATGTTCGGGCTCATCTCAATGTTCCATGTGCCGGCTCCGATATTCAGTGCTGCCTGCATCATCTTGCCGTCGTCCATCCCTGTGCCGAGGACCTTTCTGGGACCCGCCCATTTCGGATCCAGCAGGTTTGTGAGCATCTCCGGGTTGGAGGCAAAGCCGCCGCAGCCCATGATCAAGGCCTTGCAGTGGATGAGATATTCCTGACCGGTGACATTGTTGCGAGCCTTGACACCTGTTACCCGGTCGCCTTCTGTCAGAATCTCGTAGGCCTCTGTTTCCAGCATGTACTTACCGCCTTCTGCTTCACAGAACGCCAGGAAGGACTTATAGAACTTGTCAACGCCTGCGCGGCGGTCCTCATAGGTTCCGGTATCGACGTTGGAGAGAAGGACAGAGTTAAAGGAGACAATTCCTCCAGCCATCGGAGAAGGATCCAGAGAACCGAATCTCCAGCCGCGGTCAAACAGCCAGTCGATGGTGTCGCCGGACTTTTCTACAAAGAGCTCGATCATTTCCGGCTTTGCCTTCTGAACGCCGTCCGCCCCCGTTGTGAAGTCAAGCCAGGTCTTCTTATAGGCTTCCGCATCTACATAGTCTTCGCCGTTGTTGAACATTTCCTTGTACTTCGGAGGGTTCACAGCATTGAACTCATGGCAGAGCGCAGACTTACCGCCGACTTTACCTGCCTTCTCGATTGCCATTACGCTGCAGAGCTTGTGTCCGTTGATTTCCTGCATTTTCTCAATTGCGTTTCTGAAGGCAAAGAGGCCGCCGTTGCCCATGCCGACAACCAGAATATCCGTGTCGAGTTCTTCCACCTCAGAAGCTGCAGCTGCAGCAGGTGCCTTGTGGAAGTAATCCACCGCGCTCTCATCGGTGCCGCCTGCAGCAAGAGCCTCTCTCAGAGCCTTGTCCACAGCGAGCTTAATGGCATTGCTGGATGCCGTAGCGCCCGCTATGCTGTCTACTTCCAGAGACTGGCTCTCAATAATCCGCGGGATCAGTTTGTCCTTTGCGCTCTGAAGAATTACCTCAGCTTCGCCGTGAGCAAATCGATCCTCCGGGGTTTCAATCTTCAAAATCGCTGTCTCATTTACCGTAACAGTCACAGGCAGTTCCCAGATGCCCCAGTAGCCAAGAGCCCCTGCCGTGTATTTTCCGGGCGCCATATGGATAGCGGCATCGGTCACAATGCCCATTGCCTTGTTGTAGGCAATTCTCGCTGCGTTCTTGATGGCATTGGAGGATACCGTTGCTCCGGTAACACCATCGACCTCAAGGCTGCCCGCTTCGACATACTGCGCGGGCATCTCCGCTACAGCGCGGCCGCCGACACCCGGCGTCTCCGCGTCTCCGACAATCTGGGCATCCGTAATGAGGCCTTTCTCTGTGTTGACCGTAAGGGTAACGGTAATGTCTCCTCCGAAGCCTTTTGCGGTCGCGCTGGCAGTTTTCTCAGCTGCGTCATCTGCAAAAACGGTGCCGCCCAGCAATGCCGCACCCGCAGCAGAAACAGCTGTAGCCGCTACGCCCTTCAGGAATGACCGTCTGGATAGTTCTGCGCTCATATTTGCTCCTCCTTCTATCTATTGTTTTCTTTTTCGTTTGCCGGTCTTTCTCGGCAAACTTCTGATATTATTCTAAACATTTCATGCTTGACAGTCAAACAAGATTTCCATTATACTCATATAAGTATTTGCTAATACCTGCAGGGGGGCCAGCCAGATGAATCTTCGACAACTGGAAATATTTCTGAAAGTTACTGAAAGCGGCAGTTTCTTATCTGCTGCAAACCGTCTCTTTATGTCTCAGTCAGCTGTTTCCCAGCAGATCATCCGAATGGAGCAGGAACTTGGCTTCTCTTTATTCTACAGGAACGGACACGGAATACGGCTCACAGATGCCGGAGTGCTTTATGCTTCCGCTGCGAGAGAGATGCTGCGTATTCACCGTTCAACCATTGCAGCATGCATTGGATCAGAGCATGATGGTCTTTTGATCAATGTCGGCTGTTCAGGTTATTCATCATATCATTACCTGCCTGAGGCAATTCAGTATGTGCAGGATCGCTATCCTCACGTCCATATTGTCACCTGCCGGATTGAGCCGCCCAGAGTGGAGGCCGCTTTGGAAAGTAAAGAAGTAGATCTGGTATTTTTGCCGGAGCAGATTGCAAAAATGCATGCCGAACTCAAGTATCAGCATGTTGCGGATTCTCCTCTTTATTGCGTTATGCGTAGAGATCATCCTCTCTCCGGGAAAAACACGCTCAAATATCATGATCTTCTGGACAGCACCTTTGTCATGCCTTATGAGAAATTTTGCGCTCCTCAGATCAAAGAAGTTGTATCCTCTGTTCAGGCGATCGCAGAGACCCTCCCGTCCGGCAAGGGTTCGGTCCGGATCAGGCAAGGGTCGGACATCGACAATGCGCTCCTCCAGATTTTAAACGACAGACACTGTGTTGCCGTAGTGCCTGCCTATACGCTTCCTGCCCACAGTGAGATAGTCTCCGTGCCCATAGAAGAGAGCAGGCCGATCGGGATTGGCTTTGTCCATATGAAAAGGCTGACATTGCCCGAGGAGGAGCTGCTGCGCTACTGTCAAAAAGCTGCCCAGATCGTGTAATAAGGAGAAAAAAGAGAGATGATTCTCGACCGGTTCACCAATTTTTTTATTGCTGTGTTTACGGCGGGCGCAGTAATTGCCTGCTTTCGTAAAGACGGGAGATGGGATTTCCAGGCAGGAGTTGCATCTCTGCGCTTTTTCACCATTCTGTCCAATTTTTTTGCCGGCGTCGCGGCGCTTCTGGTCTTCCTGACGCTCCCCCGCCCGCCATACTGGATCTGGCTTGTCAAATATGTCGCTGCCTGTTCCGTCACTGTGACCTTCCTGACCGTTATGGTATTTCTTGGGCCTTCTTTTGGATATAAAGCTTTGCTCTCCGGCAAAGATCTCTATCTGCATCTCAGCGGACCGCTTCTTTCCCTGCTGTCTTTCCTCTTTCTGGAGCGGTTCTTTACGCTGCCTTTTGTGACATCCCTTCTCGGTATCGTCCCGGTCATTGCTTATGGCCTTGTCTATTTTTACAAGGTTGTGATTACCGGCCGCTGGGATGACTTTTATGGTTACAACAGGAACGGCAGATGGCCCATCAGCATGGCTGCCATGTTTATCGGCTGTTTTCTGGTCTGTATGATTATCCAATGCCTGTATAACATGTGAAGATAGAACGTATCACTTTCCATCTGATAAGTGAGCATATGAAAACCCGGCAGGCAAGATCATCTGTGTAGATCATCTTGCCTGCCGGGCAAATACTCGCTTCTTTACATCAGGAATTCTTCAATTTCCTTTGCCGCAAGGACACCGGACCCAACTGCCAGGCCGACAGAAGACCCTTCATTGTCATAGTAGGGTGAGCTGTACATGCTGCCTGCGTCAACACCCGCGACATACAGTCCGGGAATAAATGCATTCTCGCTGTCCAGCGCACGAAGATGGCTGTCAACCTTCACGCCTCCGTTGGTTCCCCAGGCGCTGGGAACATACTCGAATGCATAGAACGGCCCCTGCTCAACCGGGAACAGGAATCCTGCCGGTTTGCCAAAATCCTCATCCTTGCCGTTGGCACAGTATTCGTTGTAGGTCTTCACCGTCTGCGGGAGATCGGTCAGGCCAAAGTATTCTGCAATCTCTTCAATGCTGTCCGCTTTCAACGCCCAGCCCTCTTCGATTGCCTGTTCAAGATGTGCGTCTGCGTTTTCTTCCGTCGTCTTGTAGTAATCCGCTTCCGGCCCGGAGATCCACTCAACAGGCTCACCGAGCGTGGCATAGGCGCCATTGGCCTTGACACCCTGATAGTACTTGTCGTCCATAATGACATAGGCCTTGCCCGCGCGGAGGAGAGCCTCGCCGCCCTTGGCAAGAGGAAATGCCGCCACATCCCCTTCATTGACAAAGCGCTCGCCGGACGGATCCACGTACAGGCCGCCGAAGAGCCAGTATCCGTAATGCTCGTTCTTGTTGAACCACTCCGGAGTGAAAGGCCACGAAGTCGTCGCCTTTGATACGGCGCCGCACTCATTGCCGAGTACCGCGAAGTTGCGGTCAAGCACGCCGCCCGCCGCCTGGATCATGCGAATGCCGGTTCCGTCGGAAAGCGTATTACCGAGCGGAAAGACCTTGGTGTTGAAATGCTCTCTCTGCATCTCTTCACCGCCCAGGAAACCGCCTGTGCAGATCAGAACTGCGCCTGCATCGACTTCCACGACCTTGTCGCCGTTCTTTCCTTTCACGCCGACCGCTGTCCCGTCCTTCATTACGATCTCGCTGACCGCCGTACTGAAAATAAACTCGCCGCCGTTGGCCTCAATGTCATTCTTCAGAGGGTCGACTCTCTGCATGCCGTCAGCCATGATCATGTGGCGTCCGCGGAATCCCACTCCGTAGGTATCCTCCATCAGGAACATCTCGATTCCGAGATCGTCCATCGTGTTGACTGCGGTTCCGGTGCAGCTGAGCACCTTTCTCAGCAGGCGGCCGTTGACGCTGCCGCGTGAGAAGTTGTACATATGGTCATAGATGGTGTCCAGCGTTACCGTAGCACCCTCGGCCGCCTGGATGTTCGTCTCGCACGCGGTCGGGCCTCCACACATGGCAAAGTTGGAGGAATACGCAGATGCCGCCTTTTCTACTATGATTACCTTCTTGCCGTCCCGGCAGAGATTGAGCGCTGCCTGCAATCCCGCAGCTCCGGCTCCAACGACCACTACATCTGCCTCATGAGTTTCATCCGGAGCGCCAAGCCCTTCAGATTCTTCGGCATATGCCGCCTGCGGAGTGAGGTTCAGCACTCCTGCAAGGCCCAGGGAAGCCGCCCCTGCGAGGCTCCCTTTCAGAAAATCGCGTCTGCTGATTTTTGACATGTCTTTGACTTCTCCTTTGTTTGATATACACAGTTGTGTAATTTGATCTTAAACCTTCGAGTAGGTTGAAGGTCAACAGATTTTTTCATTTTTTCAGAAAAACATAGTTGAGATCAGAGCCGAATTCCTCTGTATTCAGCATCATATACACATGGAAAAAGGTCTCCGGAAAGCTGTATCCGTTCTGAATCATGGTCAGGATCCTCCGGTCCTCTTTTATTTCTTTTTCCGCGTCCTCTCCGCGAAGAAGCAGCGCATAGTATTCTCCCCCCTGCAGCTTCTGCGTCCCCGGTCCGACCATGCCGTACTTCTGAGCAACATCGAGAGTCGTGATCATGCCCAGCGTGAAACTGCCGTCCAGCCTGCCTCTCGCCGCGTAATGCCCCAGCGGCAGAAGGTCTACCCACTTTGCGATCTGCTCGCCGTTTTCCAGTGAGGGTGTATGGTCATATCCTTCCGTGCACTTTAAATAGCACAGCTCAGGGAGGGTAACCTCGTGAACCAGCGTCAGTTCTTCCTCAATATGCTCCAGCACATGTTGGACTCTGCGGTTCCATTCGAGCTTTTTCTGCAGCATCAGGATCTGATCCTCAATGATCTGGTTCTTTTCCTGAAGCCTTTTCGCCAGGTCTTCGGCAGGGTGCGGGTTCATCAGCGCAATTGCCTCTGAAACACTGAATCCATGAGCCAGAAGCGCGTTGAAGGTATTGATCCGATAGGAGTCCTCAAACTGATACTGTCGATATCCGCTGTCCGATCTCTCCGACAGGGGAAAGCCTCTCTGCTCATAGTAGCGGATATTCGATGCCGATACGCCGCTGATATTCGAGAATTCGCTGATTTTATAGCCCATCCGTCATCATCCTTTATGGTCTTTTTGCCGCTGCAGTCCATCTTCTCTGTTTCACATTTATATCACAACGGCATTCTCCTGTAAACGGAAAAAGCCGGGACACTATCCCCTCAGATCGCAGACTCGGTGTGAAAAAGAGAGGAAAAGAAAGACACGGTCAGAGTGAATCGTCATGATCCAACTGCCGTGTCTTTTTCCTGTTGTACGCTTTTGGATTGTCCGGTCTTCGCGTAACCGGGCTGATGGTCCAGGAGACCCTGGCCTCGTTGTCAACAGCTCTCCGCTGTCTCGGGGAGAGCTTGTTGTACGGAATATACTTTTTCATTAAGCATGTACCTCCTCATATCGGCTGCTCATCAGCACCTTCATCATGTGGCTCATCGGCGTCACATTCCCGTCGAACTTCTCTTTGAACCCGCTGACACCCATGCCGCTGGTGAGTGCCGCGCCCTTCTGATGGGCTCTCACCGGAGCCTGCATCTGCCAGCTGTTCACGTTGATGAACACAACGGCGGGAAGCGTGTAGCCAAACTTCTCAAACCTTGCTCTGGCATTCTCGTAAATGCTGCGGTGGGGATTCCTCACGGCACAGTTGAATTCCATGTCGGAGATGATATAAAGCACGGACGGCAGTTCATCCTGTCCAGCGCCGGAGTCGACGGCAGTCCTCAGAAGCAGCTCAAATACCGCCTCGAGATTGGTCGAGCTTCCCCAGGGCGCAGTCTGGATATAGCGCAGTTTATCCTGCAGCGTATCTCCATGTACTTCCATCAGGTGAGGCTGATTCTCAAACGAGATGAAATGATTATGGAATGTACCCCTGCAGCGTTCCGCATGATACAGCCCCAGCGAGATGGCAATCATCGCCGGTGTTATGGCATTCTCCCGGTATCTGCAGTACATGGACCCCGAGGTGTCGATAACGCTGATGGCGTTTTCGTTTCCGAATTCCTTCGGGAGGTTCTCCCAGAGCGCTTCCAGCGTCTCTGAGCCGGCTGCCTGTGCGCAACGCCATTGATCCCGCAGAAACGGCCGCAGAATCTGATAAGGAAAGAGCGTGTCGCTGTGGATGGTTTCTTTCCCCTCGGACACATCCCGCAGATAGTCGCAGAAGCGCTCCCCGTCCTGCTTTTCAAAGCTCTGACGGTACTTCAGCATCGCCCCGGCGGGTACCGCGGAATACCGGATTTTTTCCGTCTTCTTCTCCGTCAGATAGCGTTCGGTCACACAGGTGTTTGCCCGGAGCCGGGACAGCATCTTCCGATAGCCGTATCGCTCCATCCCCAGATCCCTCATCAGGCGCTCGGCTATCCCTCTGGTTCTGGCGCTGGAAGTGTTGATGGAAGGCATCCACTTTGCAAGCAGCGAGATCGGTGCGTCGGGATTTCCGTTTCTGCGTTCCGCAAGCGCCTTCTGATCCCGGTCCAGCTGATCTCTCACCAGCTCCACAACATCCTTCTCCGCCTTTGTCCCCATCAGGCAGAACAGATCGTCGTAACGTCCGAATTCCGGAATCAGGCGGACATTCTTTTTGGCTGATTCCGGCCAGCTCTTCGCCACATGGCGAATCAGTGTGCGAAACAGCTGACGCTCTCCCATTCCCTGGCGGATATCACGGATATGGAACAGCAGCTTCATCGCAAGCTCCGGGTCTTCAATATACGCCCGGTCGAAGAGGCGGACCTGATCCCCGGCAGAGCGGTAGCGCATGCCGCCCGCTACCGAAAAGAGGTCCAGGCACGCGTTCCCTGTGGTTGAATACGCTCTGGCTCCGTTCATGGTTCTGGTTTCGCTGGATTTCTGTTCCAATGCGTTCAGATAACTCATTCTTTTTCCTCCTTTCCTCCCATGTAACGGCATCTCAGCCGTCCGGAAAACAGTTTCTTCCACATCCTCACAGCTCCGTTCGGGACTCTCCGCCGGAATCTGAATCGCACGTTGAGTCTGCGGTTTTGCGGTCGGCCAGCGTTTTGCCGGAAAACGCAGCTCCTCTCACACCGGAGCCTGCCGTACCGCGCCGCACGGAACCGTCATCGTTCCGTATTCTCTGTTCAGATGTGCTTTCCGCTGTCTTCACCCTCTGCGGGTTTTGCTCGACAGGAGGTTTCGTGATGTGTCCGCCGCAGCCGCCGTTTTCTCTCCGGAGCGTTTCGACTCGAAGCCGTTGATTCGGTTCCGCCCCATTCCCGGCATCCCCGGATCCGTCCCTTTGAAATCCCTTTGCCCTGTGCGTTCAGATCAGTCCTGATATTAATCCCCGGTAAAATCGAAGAACGTAAAAGATGCTTTACGACGCGAAGTATGACGTTTAATCATCAGTTGGTTTTGAATGATCCGCTAAGTGCCCATCGCTCCTGTCACCCCCTGACGGAATGGCAAATGAATGCGGGAATTCTTAGTCTGAGTTTCATGAACTTCTTACATGAAGGCACCCTCGGAAGAGTGCAGCCTCTTGAAAGCGGAAACCATGAAAGATCATTCTCTGCTGTATGCGCCCATTTTTACTCAAGAGAGATTTTACCGTGAAGCCCGGCCTCCTGTCTCGGCTTCATCGAGGGCTTGTTTCCTTCGATGGTGTTACTATACATGCTTAAAACGGCTTTCGCAATAAACCTCTGGTTTAAACTCCTGATAAAATGAGAGACCCCCTGGTCCTCATACACCAGGAGGTCTTCCATGGACACCCGCAGGAGCCTGGCCAGGGCAAGCAGGTTATCCACTGTGGGCAGGCACTCGCCGTGCTGCCACTTGTATATGGCCTGCGGGTACTCAAACCCGAAATAGGCTTGCAGATCCCGCACGGTCAGCCCGGCCTGCCGCCGCTGCCGCTCAATGCAGCGGCCGGTCGCGGTCAGGTCGATGACCGGAAAAGCAGTTTGCACACTCATCGTACCATCCTCCTCTTACAACAGCTCATCAAAAACAGCTGCTTACATAACATTCATCAGGTTCAGAAGAAGAAACGGTCGCGGTGAAACATCGCTTATTATATTGAGCAGAACCGCATTTGTCAATGAACTTTTATTCTGAAATCATCCCAGTCCGTCTGCGCACGCTCCACAGAACGCTGTCCACAAAAGCCCCTCAGTAAACCTGCAGCACCTGAGCCGTCGTTGAGAGAAATTCCTTTTCTATTGCGGTGAGCGTGCCTGTATAAGCGACGCCAACCCGGATCTGTATTCCGTTCTCCAGCGGGATGGACACAAGATTCCGGTGAGGCATCCGCGTGTATCCGGGCATGATAGCGATCTTTTTCTTTGACGACAGCAGCTGCAGCGCAACGTTATTGGATTCCTTCCCCTCTTCAAATCTGCAGGCAGGATTCACTTCCTTCAGCTCGGAGAGTGCCTGTTTCATGTGATTGGGACAGAAGTCCTCCGACGGCGTCAGAATGATGCAGTCAAAGAGGTCCTGATAGGTAAGCGATTCTCTTGCGGCGAGGGGCGCCTCGGCATTCATCACACAGTAGTGCCGGTCATTGTACAGCGGAGAAAACAGAATCTGCGGACTGTCCTCCACCAGATCATACGGAGTCATGATCATCCGCATCCGTCCCAGTTCCAGATTGCCCGCTACCTGGAACGGTAGCACCCTGGTCGCCTGAACACTGTAACCCGGGTATCTCTCCTGAAAGCTTTTCATGATCTCCGGCAGCAGGTGGATATTCATCTGGCCTACGTATCCGATGCTGACGGTCTCTTCCGCTGTGGCCATCCCCGCAGCCTCTGTCAGAGCCTGGCGGTACGTCGCAAGCATACTGCGTGCCGCATTCTGCATCACCCCGCCCTGAGCTGTAAGTTCCACACTGTGCCTGTCCCTGTGAAGAAGTGGAAACCCAAGTTCCTTTTCAATTTTTACAATGTGCTGGCTGACCGCCGGCTGTGATATGAAGAGCCTCTTTGCCGCTTTTCCGAAGCTTCTTTCCTCCGCAACGGCAAGGAACAGTTCAAGATCCCAGAGTGTCATTGCCATGTCCCTCCATCAGAACAGCAGTGGGTACCGTGTGTAGTCTGAATCATATCTATCATGATAAGCATTTTCTTATCACAGTCTATCATATTCATATAACCGATTCAAGGGGAATCTGTTATAATTATAACATTCCCGGATCGTTGTTTCCGGATTATAGTATCAATAACTTGAGAGGAGAATGATTCCCATGAACATTTCCAGAAGAGACTTTCTGAAGGGATCTCTCGCCGGTGCCGCAGCCGTTGCCGTCAGCAGTGTGGCGGGGGTTTTCGCCTCCCCACACGATGGAGCCGGAGCCACCGCCGCTCCACGACG
>ODAI010999052.1_pt1 | contig 12855 bp, 11 predicted proteins | sample 1539321 | NCBI WGS metagenome assembly ODAI01 (sample SAMN02144231, study PRJEB22623) | gut metagenome | biome: sheep rumen | host: Ovis aries | place: New Zealand | reverse complement strand
TCGTAACTGTTCAGGACAGCCCGAAGCACTTGCTGCTGAGGGCGTATGAAAGTGTAGATTAAGTGGCATCGGGCGATTCAGGATGCGAAGCATCGCCCGATGCGTAACTGTTCAGAACAGGTTCTGAACAGTTACCTTTTGTCAAAGATGGGATGTAAGCTTTTCCAGGGCTACCTGTTCGCGAAACCGATGCCGGTAGAGGAATTTGAAGAAAAGTTTTTGAAATAATGGCGGATACATATTGTTTTATCAGGATTTTGGTATATAATCAATGTGAAGGAAGGCTGCTTTATCATGCACTTGCGATTTTGAAGAGAGTATGAGATAAATGATAAGTATTAACTCATAACAGTTCAGAACAGGAAATATCTGAACTGAGAGGTGCTGAAAAAGTTGCAATATAAAGAAAACCTGGAAGGAGTATTTACATGGCGAGAAAATCATACAGTGATGAATTCAAGAATGAAGTGATTCAGAAGGCATCCGAGATCGGCGCACCCAAGGCTGCGAAAGAGGCTGGTGTATCATACCAGACATTGCTGAAGTGGATGAAATCGGATGCTCCTGCGGCGGTTGCGGAGGGCGGCAATACGGCAGAGCGGATCTCCCAGGTTACAGCGGAGATTGAAGAGCTGAATGCTTCCCTGAAAGAGAAGAAGGACGAACTGAAGGCTCTCCAGAGACAGCTTGCAAAGGAAGCAAAGGAAGCTGCGAAGCAGAAGGCGGCTGAGGAGAAGGCTGCGGAGAAGAAGAGACAGGAAGAGCAGATGAAGGAGCTGCTTTCTGCCCTGGAAAAGAGCGGAAAGAGCTATGAGGAGATAATGGAACTGCTGGTATGATTGTTCCCGTCTGCGGCCGGCCAGAGAGGTAAGGATCCGCTCAGGAATAATTGCTCATCTTGCTTGAGCAGTTATTTCTGAGAGGCTCTTAAGCGGCTGTATATCGCAATAAATAATTTCTTCATGGGCAGCTGTTCTGGCTGCCCTGCTTTTTTGTCACAGGATATGGTCATCTGAGGAGATAAAAGATATGGTGATTCAGTTCCTGATGCAATCAGTACGATAACAAAGATAACAAAAAGGAGAGAATATGAACCTGAGACAGAGTAAGAAGCTGCTTTTCTTAGTGTCCGCCATTCTGGCATGGACGCTTCTCGGAGGGTTTGCGGAAACAGAAAAAGAGGAAATCAGGCTTGATCCGATTTCAGCAGCGGATATTTATGAGACAGATGATTCTGTGATCCTGCCGATGGATGCTTTGAGAGTAACGGAAAAATCCACACCGGAGGATATCAGCCACACTATGGAAGTGATTGAAAAATCGAGAAGAGGGGAGCTGAAGAAACGAGAGCCTCTGACGGTGATTGAATACGGAGCCGGAAAATACAGTATCATTGACGGAAACAGAACGTACAGTGCGCTGAAAGAAATGGGCGCGAAAAATGTTCCGGCAGAAGTGGTAATGCAGCCTTATCATAAAGATGTGATAACCTTCGATGATCTGATTGCTATGCATTCAGAGGTGGAATCCGAGTTTCATCAATTGATGATTTCGCTCGCCAGGGCGTATCGGGCGGAGCTTGGGGAGCATTCAGAACTGTATAATGACGGGGTCATTCATCAGAAAGCAAAAGAAGCGTATGACGGGGAATATGACAAAATCGTTGACGTGTTTTCGGCAGACCTGACGGTTCCGGAAGAAGACCTGAAGAAGACGGCGCTGGATCTGAAGGAAAAATATTATACATTGTGCATGTATGACCTTGAAGACGGCGATGGTTATGTGGCCTATATCAGGCTTTCAAATGGGACGGTGGCTGAAATCCGGCTGAATGCGGCTGAGTGAGCATGGCTTGTTTTTTGGCTTTACGTGTACTATAATACGAACCGTCAAAAGATTGTGTGCAATTTGTATGGGTTCGGCGTCCTCAGTTCAGCGTACCCGGTTCAGTACGCTTTGCGTCAGGATCACAGAATCAGAGGGGACTGAGCCGTCGTCTGGTTTTATCGTTACAGCAGAGGTGAGAAAAATGGCAAAGATTGATATTATTTCAGGATTTCTCGGAGCCGGTAAGACAACGTTGATTAAGAAGCTGATCAGTGATGTGTTTGCCGGGCAGAAGGTTGTCCTGATCGAAAATGAATTTGGTGAGATCGGCATTGATGGCGGTTTCCTGAAGGAAGCAGGCATTCAGATCACAGAGATGAACTCCGGATGCATCTGCTGCAGCCTGGTGGGTGACTTTGCCGAGGCTCTGAAGAAGGTTGTGGATCAGTTCCATCCGGATCATATCATCATTGAACCGTCGGGGGTCGGAAAGCTTTCGGACATCCGCAGTGCGATCGAGAATACATCGAAGGACTGTGACCTGGAGCTGGGTTCCCTGGTCACGGTTGCTGATGTAAAAAAGGTTAAGATGTATATGAAGAACTTCGGCGAGTTCTATAATAACCAGATTGAGAGCGCCGGGACGATCATTTTCTCAAGGACACAGAATGCCGCACAGGAAAAGATCGATGAAGCGATCGCGATGATCCGGGAGAAGAATCCGGACGCGACCATTATCACCACTCCCTGGGATGATCTGAACGGAAAAACGATCCATGATGCGATGGAGCAGTCTGTCTCACTTGCAGATCAGCTCCTTGCGCAGATGAAGGAACATGCCCATGATCATGAGGAGGATGAACATCATCATGATCATGACGATCATGACCATGAGCACCACCATGATCATGACGATCATGACCACGAGCACCACCATGATCATGGCGATCATGATCACGAGCACCACCATGATCATGACGATCATGACCACGAGTATCATCATGATCATGAAGACCATGACCACCATCATGATCACGAAGATCATGAGCATGCGCATCAGCCGGATGAGAATGGGACGGTGATCTATCATTCCCATGACCATGCGCATGGCCATCATCACCATCATCATGGCGGGCATGATGCGGATGAAGTGTTCCAGAGCTGGGGCGCAGAGTCGCCCAGAACCTATACCGATGAGGAGATCGCGGGCATCCTGAAGACCCTTTCTGAGTCTACGGAGGAGGAATACGGAGTCATTCTCAGGTCGAAGGGGATGGTGCCGCGCGCAGACGGAACGTGGATCCACTTTGATATGGTTCCGGAGGAAACAGAGATCAGAACCGGCGCGGCGGATTATACAGGCAGGATCGTTGTGATCGGTGCCGGGCTGAAGGAAGATAAGATCCAGAAGCTGTTCAGCCTGTGAGCCAGCGCATAACTGATCTGTTCAGATGCGATGCACATGAAGCTGCATTTGCCCGGCTGTCAGGCGTCTGAGCCTGCATCTGTCGGCACATTCATATTTCCGGAGCGTGCAGTCATTCTGGAAAAGGATAGGAAAGAAAACAATGCTTGAAGTACCTGTATATGTGATCACCGGCTTTCTGGAGAGCGGTAAGACCTGTTTTATACGTGATGTCCTGCAAAGCCCGGATTTTGCGGACGGCGAGAAAACGCTGGTTCTCCTTTGTGAAGAAGGCGAGGAAGAGTATGATGAACATCAGCTGAGCCGTCACAATATTTATATAGAGCATATTGAGAATGAGGAAGACCTGCAGCCGCCGAAGCTGGATGCCCTGCAGAAGAAGCATAAGCCGAAGCGTGTTTTTGTGGAGTTCAACGGCACCTGGGACGCGATGAAGTTTACCTCAGGCCCGATGGCAAAGCGGTGGGAGCTTGCACAGATCATTACGCTTGTGGACGGCTCCACCTTTGAGATGTATCTGCAGAACATGCGGCAGATGATGAGCAATATCTTTATGGATACGGAGCTGGTCATCTTCAACCGGTGCAGCCAGGATATGGACCTGCAGATGTTCCGACGTACCGTAAAGGCGGTGAATAACCGCGCTGTCTGCGCATTTGAAGATGACAAAGGCAACCAGATCGACATTGGAAAGGCGCAGCCTCCGTTTGATCTGAGCAAGGATCCCATCGTGATCCCGGATGATGAATTCGGGCTGTGGTATCTGGATGCCATGGATTCCCGCGATCGCTATGAAGGGAAGAATGTGCAGTTTAAGGGGAAAGTCATGATCCCGAGGAAGTTTCCTCAGGACGCGTTCATTCCCGGCCGCAACGCCATGACCTGCTGCGTGAATGACATCCGCTTTATTGGCTTTGTCTGCCATTCCAAATACACGGACCGCCTGACGCAGAAGCAGTGGCTGGATGTGACAGCTGAGGTCCGCTATGAATTCGTCCCGGAATACAACGGGGAAGGGCCGGTCCTTTACGCAAGGCACCTGAAGAGCACGGAGCCGCCGAAGGAGGATATCGTGCTGTTTAACTGAGAGATCTATCATAGGTGGTTAAGTCACACCTTTGCCGGTGAAGCGGGGGTTGGATGAGGAAGATGCCTCACCCGCTGGCAAGGGTGTGACTTGTTTTGTGCTTGTTTGAATATCACTTGCCTGTCGTGCGAAATCGGAATATACTGAGACCAGTAATATCTGGTTATCGTAACTGATCGGACAAGTGTCCCGCCTGAATGCAAAAGATATTGAGACGGGACACTGGGGCCTGAATTGGGGTTACGCAAATTGTATGAAAGGCAGGGTGGTTAGATGAAAAGAGTGGGTCTGCTTACAAGCGGCGGAGATTGCCAGGCGCTGAACGCGACGATGAGAGGCATTGTCAAGGCGCTGGCCAATAACGTGGATGAACTGGAAGTCTATGGTTTCATGAATGGTTATCATGGAATGATCTATGGAGACTACCGGCTTCTGACCAGCAGGGATTTCTCCGGAATCCTGACCAAGGGCGGGACGATGCTGGGATCCTCCAGAACTCCGTTCAAGGATATCCGCAAGCCGGACGAGAAGGGCCTGGATAAGGTGGAAGCGATGAAGCAGAATTATTATAAGCTCCGTCTTGACTGCCTGTTTGTTCTGGGAGGCAATGGAAGCCAGAAGACGGCGAACCTTCTCAGTGAAGAGGGATTGAATGTCATTCATCTTCCGAAGACGATCGATAACGATATCTGGGGGACTGACATGACATTCGGCTTCTACAGTGCGGTGAACATCGCGACAGAAGCCATTGACTGCATTCATACGACGGCGGCTTCCCATAACCGGGTGTTCATCGTGGAGGTCATGGGGCATAAAGTTGGCTGGCTGACCCTTTACGCAGGCATTGCAAGCGGAGCGGATGTCATCCTGATCCCGGAGATTCCGTACCACATCGATAAGGTTCTGGAGGCCATTGATAAGAGAACGAGAGATGGGAAGGGCTTTACCGTCCTTGCGGTTGCAGAGGGTGCCGTATGTGCCGAGGATCTGAAGCTGTCCAAGAAGGAATACAAGAAGAAGATGGAGAAGAACAATTATCCGTCTGTCGCGTATGAACTCGCGGATCAGATCCTGAAAAAGAGCGGAAACGAAGTCCGCATCACCGTTCCCGGCCATACCCAGCGAGGAGGCGCTCCCTGCCCGTATGACAGAGCGTTGTCTACCAGGCTTGGAGTCGCCGCCGCGCAGGCTTTCCTGGATGGCGACTTTGGGAAGATGATCGGAATCCGCAACAATAAGACAGTCCGTGTCAAGCTGAATGAAAGCGCCGGCAAGCTGAAGGTCGTTGAGAAGGATGATCAGTTCATCAAGGAAGCGAAGCTGCTGGGAATCAGCTTCGGAGACTGAAGCGATTGATGCATTTTTTTGACTGTTCAGAACAGGTTCTGAACAGTTGCCATTTTTGTTAGGATTGAAAGTTTCTGCCCGATGGGGTATGATAAATGAACAGGTAACGAGAGATGCTGCTCCGGCCATTACCGGGGCAGCATCCTTTGTTGAAGGGAGCCCTGCGTGAACTATCAGGCATTGTATCGGACATACCGCCCCAGGGTCTTTGATGATGTAAAGGGGCAGGACGTGATCGTGCGTACTCTGCGCAATCAGATCAAGACGGGAAGAATTGCACATGCGTACCTGTTCTGCGGAAGCCGCGGAACGGGTAAGACGACCTGTGCCAAGATCATGGCGCAGGCTGTCAATTGCCTGAATCCGGCGGATGGGAATCCGTGCTGCGAATGCGAATCCTGCCGCTCGATTCAGGAGGGGAGCAGCATCAACGTCATAGAGATGGATGCGGCATCCAGAAACGGCGTGGATGATTTCCGCAGGATCATTGATGAGATCGCGTATCCTCCCAGTGAAGGGAAGAAGGTCTATATCATTGATGAAGTCCATATGCTGACTCCTGCGGCCTTCAATGCATTTTTGAAGACACTGGAGGAGCCGCCCGATTATGCGGTCTTCATCCTTGCGACCACGGATCCGCAGAAGCTGTTGCCGACCGTACTGTCCAGATGCCAGAGATATGATTTCAGAAGGATCTCATCCGAAGTGATCGAGTCCAGGCTGAAGGAAGTGTTTGCAGCGGAAGGGATCGAGGCGGAGGACGCGGCGATCCATTCCATTGCCCGCAGGGCAGAGGGCGGGATGAGAGACGCACTGAGTATCGCGGACCGGTGCGCGTCCTTTTTCCCCGGAGAAAAACTCACCGCGGAGCAGATTCTGGAGGTGCTGGGCACAGCGGATACCAGTGTGTGGCGGAGCATGCTGCGCCATGCGGTGGATGGAAATGCATCCGGCATGATCCGTCAGTTTGATGATATGCTGATGGACGGGAAGGATGTACGCCAGATTATTTCCGACTTTACCTGGTATCTGAGAGATCTGCTGATCTTCAAAGCCTCCGGCGGATCCAGCGAGACAGATCAGCTTCTGGAGGAAGAACGGGAAGAGCTTCTTGCGGATGCCAATGCGCTGGATGAGCAGCAGATCATGTACTATATTGAAGTGCTTTCCGAGTTGGCGATGTCTTTGCGCAATGCGGCGAACCGGCGGGTGCTGGCGGAGATCGCGTTGATCAATCTGTGCCGTCCTGAGTCGAAGACGGATCTTCCGGATTCCATGGAGGCGAGGATCGCAAGGATCGAGGCACAGCTGGAGAGCGGGGTTGTGCTTCGCGATGCCACAGCGGCTTCCGGGATTTCTGCTGCTGCCGCAGAGGCTTCCGGTGTTACAGGTACTGCCGCGAAGGCAGCAGGTGCTGGAATGGTTCCCTTGACGGCAGGGGACATGGCACCTTCGCCGGGAGTATCATCAGGAGCAGGCGTGCTGCCTGGATCTCCGGGTGCTTTGGCTGCGTCTTCGGCTTCGGCAGAGAGAACAGATGCGGAACCACAGGCTGCAGCTTCGGCGGGAAACATGCGGGATGTTCCCAGGGCGGTCGTTCCGGAGCTTTTTCAGAAGATCGCGTCACAGTGGAAGCAGACGATGAACAGTCTGCCCAACCGTGGAAGGGGAGGCGTGCTCGCAATGTGCAGCGAGGTTTCTTTTTCGCCCAATGAGCCGGAAACGCTGTTTATCACGCTGGAGGATAACTGGTACAGGTCTTTGGCGAATGACAAAGTATTGCTCGAGAGTGTATCGGATGCGATCACTGCAAAGTATGGCGTTCGGCCCAACATCCGGTTCGTGAACCGGTCGCAGGGAAACACGGCCGGTCTGACGAAAATCAGCGCCAGGGTAGAGGCGCTTCAGAAGGAAGGGATTCAATTCCCGATTGAGATTGAAGAGTGATAAGGTTTGATATGGTAACTGTTGAGGACAGGTTCTGAACAGTTGCCTGATATGCAGTTCATTTGTGACAGTTTCTAAGAGGACAGGAGGACTATCATATGGCGAAGAGAGGCGGATTCCCGGGCGGTATGATGCCGGGAAACATGAATAACCTGATGAAGCAGGCGCAGAAGATGCAGCAGAAGATGGCACAGCAGCAGGAGGAGCTGGAGGCGAAGGAATACACAGCGAAGGCCGGAGGCGGCGCAGTTGAGATCACGGTGACCGGAAAGAAGGAGCTTACCAGGGTTACGATCGATCCGGACGCGTTGGATCCGGAGGATGTGGAGATGCTGCAGGATATGATCATTGCTGCCGCGAACGAAGCGCTGCGCGCTGCCCAGGAGGATGTGGAGAATGCAATGGGCAGCATCACTGCGGGTCTTGGAGGCGGCTTCGGCGGCCTTGGAGGCCTCGGATTCTGATATGGATTATTATGGAAGTCAGATCAGCAATCTGATCGAGCAGCTGGGCAGCCTTCCGGGAATCGGGCAAAAGACTGCCCAGCGGCTTGCATTTCATATCATCAGTATGCCCCGGGAAAGGGTGGAGGCACTGGCTGCATCCCTTACGCAGGCAAGGAGGAACGTGCGTTACTGCGCAAAGTGCGGGACGCTGACGGACCAGGAGCTTTGCCCGATCTGTTCTGACCTGAAGCGGGATCACCGTACGATCATGGTGGTGGAGAGCAGCAGGGATCTTGCGGCATATGAAAAAACCGGCCACTATAACGGCGTTTATCACGTTCTGCAGGGGGTCATTTCCCCCCAGCTTGGGATCGGGCCGTCAGACATCCGGCTGAAGGAGCTGATGCAGCGGCTGCAGTCAGATGTGGACGAAGTGATCATCGCGACGGGGTCAAGCCTGGAGGGGGAGACGACGGCGATGTATATCAGCAGGCTTGTGAAGCCAACCGGGATTAAGGTGACCAGGATTGCAAGCGGTGTCCCGGTCGGAGGCGACCTGGAATATATCGATGAGGTCACCCTTCTGAGGGCGCTTGACGGAAGAGTGGAACTGTAAGCATGAAGGAACGGTTGCAGAATCTTTGGAATTTGATCTCCTTCCGGACGATGTGGAACAGCCAGGAGGAAGAGGACTGGGAGGATTACGACCAGAAGGATAATTATATTTCCGGAGAAGAATATGCGGATGGCACGAAGGAGCTTGCCGGGCTTGGGTCGGGCATTGTTTACCTTGCGATCATCCTGATGGCTGTGATCGCGATTGCGGCATATCTGATCATGAGCCGTTATCATATGTACACTGGATATGAAGTGACTGCGTCCTATGAGGCGGAGGATATTTCCGGGACACGCTATGAAAAGCTTGGAAACGGGTTTATCAAATATGGCTCGGACGGTGTCACATATGTCAACGGCAAAAATGAGACGCAGTGGAGCAGCGCCTATACCATTGAGACACCGAAGACGGATATCTGCGGGGAGACCCTGCTGATCTATGAACAGCAGGGGTATACTGTCTGGGTCGTGAATACAGAGGGGACGATGGGATCCTTTCAGACAGACCTGCCGATCCTGAAGGGCGTGGTCGCGAAAAACGGGGTCAGCGCCCTGATGCTGAAGGACGACCAGGATGTACGCGTGCGGATGCACAGTACGGATGGGACGCCGCTGGCGGAAGTCCGGACGACGCTTGAGGATCAGGGACAGCCCCTGGATATTGCAATTTCGTCGAATGCGCAGAATCTGATGATCTCACTGGCAAAGATCGGATCAGGGACGGTGGACAGCACGATCGCTTTTTATGATTTTTCGTCCTCGGTGAATGCGGACGAATCACACCTGGCTGCTTCCATCGATTACCGCGGCGAGGTATTCCCGTCCGTAGCTTACCTTACGGATCAGGTTTCTCTGGCCATCGGGAGTTCCGGGTTTGTGACCTATTCCACCGGCAGACAGCCCAAGGAGAGAAACAAGGTAAAGGTGGACGGAGAGATCCTGAGCGCATTTCATGACAGCAGCAATGTAGGCTTCGTGATGTCAAATAATTCTCCGACAGATCGATACCGGATGCTGGTGTACAGCCTGAACGGGAAAAAACGGTGTGAGATTGCGTTCCGTCATGGTTATTCGCAGATCCGGATGGATTCGGGCGAGATCCTGGTCAATGATTCCGGTCATCTGATGGTATTTACGCCCGGGGGCGTAAAGCGGCTCAACACGGACTATGAGAAGCAGATCGGCGCATTTGTCAAGATCCCTGGCTTCAGAAGGTACGCGATCCTTACCAACAGCGGCATGGAGCGGATCAAGATTGTATAGTCACCGGCGGGCGGCCTGTAACATCAGATCGCGACGCCGGAGCGCAGCCGGGAAAGGGAACCGAAGGAGTCTGTATGGGACAGATTCAGTTTTCATCAATACCGATCGTAACGATCGTTGTGTGCGCCGTACTGGGGCTGAATGCCCTGTCCGGCGCATTGCGTGGTTTTGTCAGAAAAATATCCGGGATCGTTGCTCTTCTTCTTGCGGGAATCCTGGTGACGTCGCTTCTGCCGCCTGTTACCGCATGGCTTCATACGACGCCTGTCTATGGTTTCATCAGGCAGCAATGTGAAACGATCAGCACAAACCTTGTGAAACAGACGATTGGAGAGGCATTTGCTTCAGGCAATTCCGGATCTGCTCTGGCAGGAGGCGGCGCAGGCTCATCACAAGGTACCGTTCCGGCGGTTCCCGGAGCGGGAGATGCGGTAATCCCCGAGGGAACTGACGTGTCCTCCGTGATCGATTCCGTGCGTTCCGCTGACGGGAGCGGTGCGCTTGACCGTGATAAGATTAAAGCGAAGCTGCAGGAAATGGGGTATGATGCGTCCATCATTGATTCCATGTCGGATTCGGAGCTTGAGGGCTATGCTCAGATGATCACGGGGGCATCCGCGGGAATGGTATCTCCCGCGTTTTCTGGAACCGGATCCTTATACGGGGAGCCGGCTGGTTTGCTTGCGGTGAACCGTCCCTGGTTCAGTGCTTTTTGTGCTTTGAGCACAAGGGGAGCGGAACCGTTTACCGGTTTCCTGTTTTCTCCGTTTTTGCTGGAACAGTCTCAGGACGCCTCCTGGGAGGCTGGTTCCGGAACACAGGAAGGAAATGAAGGAAATGCACAGGCGGCGGAGACAGGAGGAAGCAGCTTTCTGTCACGTCTGACTGCGGGGATGGATCGGGCGGACCAGGCCAGGTTTATCGAAAGCCTTCCGCTTCCGCAGCCGATCAAGGATCAGATGGAGGCATATAACAATGGGGACGGATATCTGAAGCTTGGCGCAAATGACTTTGCTTCTTATATCATCAATTATTTCGCAAACCTGATCATGAATATTCTGGCCTATGCGGTGACGCTGCTTGCCGTCTGGCTGATTATCCGCCTGGTACTCGGCGCGCTGGCAGTGTTCCGGCATCTTCCCATCGTGGGAGCTGCGGATCACGTGCTGGGTCTTTTGCTGGGGTTATTTCAGGGGCTTTTGATCGTGTGGGTGATGTTCCTGATCCTCTCCCTGTTTTCCGCGACAACTGTGGGCGCGCAGCTGCTGCAGGAGATCTATGGGAGCGCCCCGTTGTCGTTCCTTTACAATGTTAATCCTTTTTTGAACGGTGCTGCAGGCGCGATCAAAGGGATCATGTAAACAAGGATGGTAAATGGTTAGGAGCTGTTCAGAAATAACTTGTACATATGACGCAGGACAAACGTTCATATGTACAAGTTATTCTGTAACAGATCCTTACAAGCCACATCCATGCCGGAGGACGGCCTGTGGGTGAGGCTTGCGATAAATGTATTCTATCAGGAGTCAGGCCGCCGGCAGGCGGCGGAACGGAGAGAAATATGATCAAAAATGTGGTGCTGGATATCGGCGGTGTGCTCGTCAATTATCATACGCTGGATTATTATACCCGGAAAGGATATACCGGGGAGGATGCGGCGCGTCTGAAGGCGGTCACAATGGATTCCGGATACTGGGAACAGAACGATATCGGCCTGATGCCCTATGACTGGGTTCTGGGAAAAATGAAGGCACTTGATCTGGCTCTGTCTTCGGATATTGAAAAAACGCTGAGAACCCAGCATGGGATTGTATCACATCGAAAGGAATCGAAGGGCTGGATCGAAGAGATCCGCCGGAAGGGATACAGGGTTCTTGTCCTGTCCAATTTTTCAAGGCCGGCGCTCAGAGACTGCCCGGAGGCGATGGATTTCCTGGGAGAGAATCTTGGCGGAAGCGGGAAGGTGGGAGACTATGGCGTGATCGCGGAGGGAATCCTTTCCTGTGAAGTACATGCTGTCAAGCCATACCCATCGGTCTATGCATATCTGCTGACCCGTTATGGATTGATCCCGGAGGAGACTGTATTTGTGGATGACACGCAAAAGAATCTCGATGGGGCACAGAAATATGGGATCCATACCATCCTGTTCCAAAGCAGGGAGCAGGTACTGGAAGAACTGTCATCCCTTTCGTCTGCGGTAAATGAGAAAATTGACTAAGGATCTCCTGAGCAGTCTTTCCTGTCTTTTCATCCGAAGGCGTACTTCAAATATGGACGGGGGTGTTGCATCTTACTGATTAATCAGTGAGGGCAATGCCCCCGTTTTGCGCCAAAACCATGGTTTTTCCTTTCTGAGACTGGATCTTCCAATGCAGCTTGTTGATGTTATACGGATATGAAAAGGGACCCGCTTGCCGCACCCGCTCAGGATTATTAAATCCTTCACTTAATGCGACAGCCCCCTTCTTACCTTTTGGTATCCGGTTCCAAAGTGAAGTGAAGTGGAACATTTCCCCAATGATCAATATAGACTGAATCCGTATAGCGGATCGCTGATGAAGATTTTTTGGTAACACCGCCTTGAAAGGGATCAAAGACCGCCAAATGTCCTGCTTCGGAAATGTATCTTATTTTTCCTGCAAAGCCGGCTCCCTGCATGTTGCTCTCAATGTAATGCCCTTCTTCGCTCAGAACAGATGTCCACGTGTTGTCCGGATCTATTGAGAGATGTATCTTATATGCAAGATCAAACTCGGACAGCTCCACTACTCCGTGCCAGTTGCCAAAGAGTCCTTCCGGAGGCTCACTCTCCATCTTCGACACGGTATATATATCAGAATCATAATCAGCCGCGATCAGATGTAACCGATATCCTTCCGATCTTTTTTCGAAGT
>ODAI013486137.1_pt1 | contig 12856 bp, 13 predicted proteins | sample 1539321 | NCBI WGS metagenome assembly ODAI01 (sample SAMN02144231, study PRJEB22623) | gut metagenome | biome: sheep rumen | host: Ovis aries | place: New Zealand | reverse complement strand
AAATATAGATAATAAATTATTACTTATTGTATAGTTAATAATTATTTGATAATAGTATTTAAATATTTTGATAAAAAGTATTACTTTTCACACTTTATTCATATGATTTCTACAGAGCCAGGATATTATTAAAAAACTAATTATTGTTAATTGATTCATTTATTACTTATCAAGACCCCCTCATATTACTTATCAAGACCCGGTTTCCTTTAAATAAAAGAATTTACTAATAAATATTAGTGGATAAAAACCATCTGGATAAAAAAAAGGGGATATTACTATGGGACTGTTAGATGAAATAATGGAAAACGATAGCTCAGTATTCAAAAACCAGGACATATTTAACATAAACTACCTGCCAGAAATAATACAATGCAGAGACAAGGAATTAAAAAGCATACTAATCAATATAAAACCATTATTAACAAACAACAAAGTATTAAACACAATGATAATGGGAAACTCAAGCACAGGAAAAACAACAGTAATCCGACACGCATTACTAGAAATAGAAAACTACACGGACATAAAAACATGCTATATAAACTGTAACATACAAGATACAATAAGAAAATGCTACTTCCAAATATTTAAAGTACTATTTGAATTAGATCCAAGAAACAATGTAGCTACAGAAATACTGCAAGAACAAATAATGGAAAAATTAGAACAAGAACCATTAATACTAGTATTTGATGATTTAAATCACCTATCAATGAATGACTCAAACAAATTAATCAACGAATTCTTCAGAGCAAACGAATTTTATCATACAAACATGGCAATAATCATAATAGTAAACAATATACTATTCAAATACTCATTAGAAAAAAATGCACAAAGTATCCTACAATGTAATGAAATATTATTCAAAGATTACACAGAAGAAGAAATGTTTTCAATACTTAAAGCACGATGTGATAAAGGATTTAAACAAGGAGTAATAACTGACGAACAAATAAGAAAAATAAGTTTTATGGCAGCAAATCATTCAAGTTTACGATGGGGCTTAAGAATATTAAATACATTAGGCCTGAAAATCGAATCAGAAAATAGGGACAAAATAACAGACAAAGACATACAAAAATACGCTCTATAAAAAAAAGGTAATGGTGAAGATAAGAAAAAAATAATTATAACAACTTACGTAATTTCAATAATTTTCTAGGAGAAACTTTAATCATAGCCTTAAGTAAAGCCTTGGTTGAAAGCTTAGATATGTTCGCTTTGGCAATAGCACCAATATATTCATTCATGTCTTCATCATCCAAATTATAAATGAAATCACGAACATTTATTAACTTATTAAACTTCTTACCAATATTTTCATCAACATAATCAGAATATTCCTGTAAATTAGACTTGGAAACATCATTTTCCTTAATAGCCTTAGCAGCTATTCTACCTGCAATCATACCACTTTCAAGCCCTGTATCAATACCTCCACCAGTTATAGGACTAACACAACCAGCAGCATCACCTACAAGCATAAAATTATCATCAATAATTGTATCAAAAATACCACACAATGGATTTCCACCAACATTAACTTCAACAATCTGTCCATCACAAGTTTCAGGATTATTCTTCACAAAGTCATCCAAATACTCAAGAGCAGTCTTTTCACCCTTAACACCAGAAACATCAATACCTACATTTGCAGTATCATAACCCTTAGGGAAAATCCAAGCATAACCACCAGGTGCAACACTACCAAAGTAAAACTCAATAGTATCATTCTTCTCCATCTTAAGATTAGTCATCTCATACTGTGCACCAGATTCCATTTCAGCTAATGGAACTTTGGTATTAAGACCCATCCAATTAGCAACACGACCTTCAGGACCATCAGCTCCAATAACAAGCCGGGCCTTTATCTGAGAATACTTATTGTTAAAACTATTTATATCTACAATTAAAAAGTCACCATCACGTTTAATTCCGGTAGCTTCAGTTTTTACCATAACTTCAGCACCACTACGTATAGCATCCATAGTAACATGCTTATCAAAAACTTTACGCTCCAATATAATACCAGTAGCAGGTGTTTCTAAAGTTTCAGAAGTAAACCATGCACTAGTATTGTCCGGTGCAACAAGTCTAGCTCCATCAATATGACGAGCAATCCAACGTTCATCAGGTTCAATACCAACCTTTTCAAGAACTCCATCCATTATACCTTCACCACAACGTTTAGGAGTTCCAATCTCTGATTTTTTATCAATAATTAATGTCTTAACACCATTACGGCTAGCTTCACGAGCAGCAATACTCCCTGCAGGGCCGGCACCAATAATTAACACATCAACTTCTTTAATATTACTCATAAAAATTTTCCCTTAAAAATTTGTTATTATAATATATGATGTTCTTTGCTTATTATTTTTTACATAATTTATAGTTAAAGACATAAAGTCATTAGAACAATAATTAATTAGTTAAGATAATTATGAAAAACAGAACATACAATACAATAAAAATCAAAGATATAACCTTAGAATACTATGTGGAATACCGTAATGTTAAATATATACGTTATGAATTACGGGAGGGAAAATTGCGCTTAGTACTTCCTAAACGTAACAAGGAAGATGTTGAAAAATACATACATAAAAAAGATAAATGGTTATACAAGAAATTAAAACAATACTATGAGAAACTAGAAAAAAATAAAAGATTAACCAGCAATAAAAAACTCGAACAGCGAACATTATATGAACTAAAATGTCTTGTAAACGTTTATGTTGAAAAATATGAAAAAGAATTGAATGTTAAAGTAAATAGGATACAATTCAGGTCTATGATACATAAATGGGGTAGTTGCAGTAGTCTTCGTAACATAACATTATCAAGGGATCTTAGGTTTTTGCCAGATAATTTGGTTGCTTATATTGTTTATCATGAAATGGCTCATATTATTGTAATGGCACATAATGATGAATTTTATAAAATTATTGAAAAGGAGTTTGTGGATTATAAGAAATGTGATGAAGAGTTAGAACAATATTTGTATCTTATTAAAAAATAAATTTGTGGGTATAATTTAGTTTAATCTTAATGATTTTTCTGATGCTTTGTATAATAATTCTTTAAATTTCTCATAATCTTCTATATCTGAGGATTCCATTATTTTTTGTTCCCATTCGATTGAGTATCCCATTATTTGTGCAAAAGTTTCTTCTCCTTTTTTACTTAATGCTATTATATTTTTGTTTCTACTATTTGGATCAATAGTTTTGGTGATTAAACCATTATCTTCTAGTTTGTGTAGTTTCTTTGCAATACCTGCTTCTGAGAAGTATAATAAGTCTGCTAGTTCTTTTTGTGATAGTGGTGAATGGTAAAATATTAGAAACATGTATATTAAGTCTCCAACACTAACATCTAATTTACCAATTTTATTTTTTAGAAAGTTATTGTATTGTATCATCATGTTTTCCATAAAAAAATTAATTGGAGTTAACATTATTTTTCCTCTTTCCCATCATTCATTCATATTATCACCTTAATAACAATTTTTGGGGTTTTGTATTTATTCTTTTTAATCTTGATTGTTGTTGTATTTTTATTAAGTTGTATTTTTTATTTTTATTTTTAGTTATGGTTGTTATATGTTTTTGTCTTAATAACTTAAATAATGTATTGATAAATATCTATCTTTAAGGGTATAATATCTTCATAACACTTATTTTTAATATTTTTAATAATTAAGGTGCTACTTAAGTTTAATTAGGGTGTTTATTCATTTATTGTTATAATGGGATAATCTTGTTATAATTATCTTGTTATAAGAAAGTTAATTTAATACAAAATGAGATAATAATTTAATTTCATAATTTGTTATAAAATAAGGTAATTCGGATAAAAATAAGGGTTTATTATAAAAGAAAATAATTGTTTTTTAATTTTGTGTAGGAGGTTTATCTTATCATTTTCTTTTATATTTTTTTTTTTACAAGTTATATTATGTTTTTTTTTGTTAGGAGTGTGAGTTATTGTTTTAGACTATTATATTAAAAAAAAGTATCATGTTTATATAGGCGATTTAATTTTAATTTGTTTTTTAGGGAGTAATACTTTTGCTTAATCGGATGTTTTTTAGTCTATTCTTAACTCGGTTTGACTAGAAGTTTCTTTAATCACTGATGATTTTAGGATAACCTAAACTTCTTAGTCAATTAAATGTTGTACTCGAAAGTATATAAAGGTTTGGGTATACCTAAAAATTAAACCTTCCAAAAAATAAAATAAAAACACAATTAAAACAATATAATAATTTAATTTTAATTTTCACACGTTTATCATCATTAAAAAATAAAATAAATCATTCAATCCTATATTTTAACTTAATATGAATTAATTTTCATAATACCTATTAAATCACTATCCCTATTTATTTAACATAATTTTTCTACAAACTTTAATGCATAAAAAAAGGGGCAGTGTAAGAAACTACTATAATCTAATAATAAATATGAAGTAAGTGTATTATATATCACAATTAATTCAAATACAACACAACAAATAATTCTAAAATATTAAACAATAATAGTCTTAAATAAGACTGGAATATATTATGATTCTAGAAGGAGTGATGTTGATTTTATTATAACTACAATTGAAGGCAATGTAATACCTATCGAAGTAGAAATAGCTAAAAAAAAACAAGAAACAAAATTATCCAAGCAATAAATTATAATAAATCAGATTATGATATTATCATATCTAATAGAACAGAATTCATAACAAAAGAAAATAATATAATATTTATACCATTATCTACTTTTACTTTGGATTGAATTTTATATAAACTAAAATAAACTATTAATAATAAATTCCGAGGAATGAAAAAAAATAATAAATAAAAAAAAGATACTATCGGTTTTCTAAAATATCTTCTTTTAAATCGGAACGTGTGAAAGGAACTTCTAATCCCATGGTCAGTGCTTTATCCACATTTTTCACACGTTGTTTTTTCTTATTGGTACTTAATTTTCTTAGCATTTCAAGACCAAATTTTCCTTCATTGGTTTCAGTAACTTCTAAAATACCATCTTCAATAGCACTATCTATGATAGAAGTACCTTTTTCTGTTCTTTTAATAACAGTTGACCAACCAGGTTTAGCACCAACAGATCCACAGGAAAAGTCAGATAATTCTGCAACATAATCCATACAATATTTACATCCACTTTGTTCATAACCATGGGTCTGTTTGATAGGAATTGCAGTTTCATTATCTGCTGTTTTTATGAATAATTTACCTTTGGAAATGTCCATTTTTGTCACTTTTTCAGGAACAGTTCCTGCTTTATCCTGAATAAATGCTTTTAATGAATCATAAGGGAAGTTTTCCATACAGTAAATACCAGTAACAAGTGCTACTTTGTCCATAACATTTCTAAGTCCCATAGGATATGCTTGCATTTTACGAAGACCCATAACTTGACAAGGTGTTCCAACAGTACCTATTTTTTCCAAACCATATCTTCTGGTTGCTTCTTTAATCATTGCAAGATTTGGGCACATGGTATATTTTGTTCCGGCTGCCTTTAAAATTTCTTTTTTGGTAGTTGCAACAATTGGTTCTGGTTTCCATGCTTCTTGACTATCTCCTGCAACGATGGTTCCATCAATTATATTCTTTTCTAAAGCATAAACAAGAATTGCGGTGATGATTCCACCATCTTGTGATTTGTTTAAAATTTTTTTATCAGTTGCTCTGGCAGTTATTATTTCTTTATGTGGTCCGAGGACTGAATCTTGTATCATATACTTATGCCTCCCATTTATTCTAATCCCATTTCCTTTTTAATTTGATCTATTGGCCACCAGCTACGTGTACATTGATAGTAACATAAACCACATTTTACACAACGATCACAATTAAATGAAGGTCTTCCATCTTTCATAGTCATTGCCCTTGTTGGACAAGCGGCTGCACATGCTCCACAACCGATACATATTGATTGGTTGATAATTCTTTTTTGTAGGTCGCATCCACATGCATCCTGATTTTCTGTGAATTTCATGAATGGAGCAAGATAATCCATATCGTTATTCACTGCAGCTAAAATAACCTTTTTAATAATTTGTGGTGATGGTGGACATCCTGGTAGTGCCATATCCACTTTCACTAATCTTTGCAGTGCTAAAAATGATGAGTGTTGTGGTTGTGCACGTTGTCCTCCTTTAGCATATACTGTGAATCCACCGGTACATGCACATGAACCTAATGCTACTAGTAGTTTGGATTTTTCTCTTGCTTCTTTAAGTTCTTTAATTGAATGTGCATCTTCTAAACATACGGATCCTTCTATTAGTACAATGTCCATTTCGGGCATTTCCCAACAGTCTACGAGTGTTTGACCATAAACTATGTCAACAGCATCAAGTAAATCTGCTAGTTCATCATAGTTTTCTGTAAAGGACATTAAATCTCCAGTACATCCGGATAAGTGTATGTATCCAATTTTTAATTTTTTCCCATTATTTATTGAAGTTGGTGAGGATTTTTTTTCTGTATTTTCCTCTGATTTTAGTATATTCATAAGTTTTTCAAACAATGTTGTCACCCCTATTAAAACATAATAATTCCTTATTTTAACATGGAATCTAACACTTCTTTAATGGTGTTTATGGTTTGTGGAATTTTTTCTGTTAATGTTTCTGTTAATCCTATTTCCATTTCAACAGGCATGTTTTCTGGTTGTATTGCTACTATTTTAATGTTTATTTTGTCTTTTAGGTCATGTAATGGATATGTTGCTGATAATCCATGTACATCCATATACCTGTCTTCTTCATGTATTTGGTCTAAATTCAGGACATCTATTGTTCCTGCTTCTTTGTTTAGTGATGCTACATCTACAATAATGATATTTTTCCATTTTTCTTGTGGGAGTGTGAATATGTAGTGTGGTGCACTTGTTGCTCCATCAATTACACATGTATCTCCCGGAAATTCTATGTTGTTGTCTTTGATGTATTTAACTACTTCTGGACCAAATCCATCATCGCCGTATAGGATATTTCCACATCCAACTATTAGATTCTCATGGTTGTATGACATATAATCCCTTCATATTATAATTGAACCATGTCTTCTTTAAGTACTTCTTTGCTTTCATCATCTACAACTATCATGTGTGTTGCACAGGATAAACATGGATCATATGCTCTTATTACGTCAGGTGCATATTCGTAGTGTGTACCTTCTGTTGCCATACCCATTGTTGGGATGTTCCATGTTGTTGGTACTATTGCGTTGTAATCTGTTATGTATCCTTCAGGGGATATTTTTACTGTGTGGAGGTTTGTTCCTCTTGGTCCTTCGATTACGCCTACACCTAATCTGTCTGTACCGTTTAGGTTGTATTTGGCCATTGTTTGTGCTGAAGGGTCTATTTTATCTACTAGTTCAAGTATGCGGTCGGCAGCATTTAACATTTCTTGTGCTCTGGCAAGGTGTTGTGCTTTTACTCCTCTGTCTTTGAATTTTCTGAATTTGTCTGCTCTTGCTCTTGGTCCTGTTTCTACTGGTGTATCTTCGTATAATGGTATTTGTGAACAGGCTGTTTTTCCAATTTTTTTTGCTGTCTTTTTTGTTTCTTCTGCAAATTCTTCATTTTCTTGTTCTGTGTATTTGTCGGTGTACCATGAACTTGGCATAATTTCTTGTATGCTTTGTAAGTTTATGTTTTGTCTTGAACCGTATGTGTTGCTTGTTGCAAGTACTGGTTGTGCATGGTTTCCGAGGTTGTCTGGGAATTCTTTTTGTTCTATGTATTCGGCCATTTGTTCAACATGTTTTTCTAGTAATCCTTTTAGTCCTGTGATTCTGGTTTTTATTTTGTTTTTTGTATTTTTTGTTATGTTGTGTGCCATTCCGCCTATTCTTATGTCGGATGGATGTATTCCTTCTCCTCCTATAACATCTTCAACGTATTGTGCTTGTTTTCTTATTTCTGATACGTTTTTTACTACTTGTGTGTAGTCTTGTTCTGGTACGAAGTCGGGTGCTATTAGGAATTGGTGTATTGCGTGACTGTTTATCATGTGTGCATTTAAGCACATTTCTCTTAGGATTTTTCCTGTTTTTGGCACGTCTATTTTTAATGAGTCGTCTATTGCTTCTACTGATGCGAGTGTGTGTGTTACTGGGCAGACTCCACAGATTCTTTGCACTAGTACTGGTGCTGTTTCTGGTCTTTTTCCTATTACCATTTTTTCTATTCCACGTACTGGCGTTATGCTGTAGTAACGTCCTGTGGTTACAATACCTTGGTCATCAACTTCTAATGATAGTGTTGCATGTCCTTCTTGTCTTGATGTTGGGGATATTGTAATAGTTTTACTCAATTAAATCACCTACTATATCATTAAAACTATTTGTAATATTTTTATTTGTATATTCTACTTTGTTTTTGTTTATTAAAGTAGATATTCTTGTTTATGACTTATGTTGTGTTCCATTTTTTTTCCAACGGAAGTACATTTCATACTGTATTAAGTTTTGTAATTATTCATTATTATATTTTAAGAATATATCTTTTTTAATCAATATATCATTTTCAACAAATATCGAAACATCATATAAATAAAAAAAACAGGAAGCAATTCCATAAAAAAAAATCAGGAGGAAAAACAAGTTGAACCTATTAAACAAAACATCCCAACAAAAAAATCCAAACACAAAATGGACACAAATAAAACTAAACAACTGGATGCCAGAAATAGGAGACAAAATAGAAGGAAAACTAATAAAAATAAGACAAAACAACAACCAAACAATATACGTCATAGAAACAAAAAACAAAGAAAAAATAAACATATGGGGAAAAACATACCTCAACGAATTAATGGATGAAATAAACATAAACGACTACATACGAATCACATACAACGGAATACAAAAAACAAAAAACAACAGACAAATGAAAAAATACAAAGTAGAAAGGAGAATACAAGAATGAAAAACAACAACACATGGATGCCAGAAGTAGGAGAAACAATAGAAGGAACATTAATAGAAAAACTAGAAAACATAGGAAAATACAACAGCAAACTCTACAAAATAAAAACAAACAACAAAATAATAGACGTATGGGGTAAAAAACAACTCAACTACCTAATGGAAGTAACAGAAGTAGGAGACAGAATAATAATAACATACCTAGGACTAGAAAAAGTAAACGACTTTCAAATGAAAAAATACGAACTGGAAATATTACATGGACACTAACACAAAAGAAATAATCAAACAACTATCCAACAACAATAACATACTACTATACAAAGAAAATCTACATAAAATATACACAAACATCAAAACAACACACAACACAACATACATAACCACTCCCAAAAAAGGAAAAACAGCATTTGAACAAATATTAAAACAAACAGATAAAAAAACCACAACAAAAAACAAAACAATAAGCCAACTAATAGAAAACATAAAAGAAAACACAAAAGATAAACAACTGACAATATGTATAGACAACTTCGAACAACTAACAAAAAGAGAACATGACAACTACAAAGAATTAATACAACAAAAAAACATACAATTCATAGCTAATATAAATGAAGATAAAGAATTCATCGACAACAAACTATTAGACAATTTCATCATACTCAACAAGGAGGAATACCTAACAAATCGTTCACAAAGCATCAACATAAACTACGTACTCCTACTTCTTTTATCTTTTTTAATATTTCTATTATTCCTACGCATACAACTAAGTATGATACGATATATAATAAGCGGACTCTGGTTTACATTACTAATGTACAGAACAATATACTACATAACAAAATGATAACATGAGCAAAATAAACGAAATACTAACAGCAATAATATTATACTCAGTAATATCCTACATAATGACACTACCTAACCTAGAATACTCATTAATACTAGCAATACTCGGATCACAAATAAACATACTACTCCCCAAAAACTATAAACACACACTAATACATTACATACCCCTAAGTATACTGCTAATAATTTATCCACAAATAATACTGCCAATAACAATAGGATACACATCATCAATATTCATATCACTATTATCAAAGGACGGATGTAAATTATTATACCCCCTAAAACAAACAACATTCACAGGACCTAAAAACTACCTGGAAAACGATACAAAACAAGACTATGCAGCAACAACATTTCTAATAACACTCGTAGTAATAACCTTACTATTATCATTCAATGGAACAGAAATCATAAATAAAATAAGTGAAGACAATAACTTTCAAGTAATAACCCAGGATAACAATTCATACAACAACACTCACGACATGGTACACTATGTGAATGTAAATCCGGCATACTGTAATAATAAAAATATAACAACAACAAAAACAGAAAATCAGATAACAACAATAATAACAGACTATCAAAAATAGTAAAAAAATGGAATAAAAGATTATTCCTCATCATCTTTTAATTTTTTAATGATTAAATTTGTTTCAGTAGTAACAAGGGAGAAAGAATCAATATCCTGATAAATCACACAGCCCGCATTAATAAAAGAACCATTACCTATCTTTACACCCGGATTAACACTTGTATTAATACCAGTTTTAACATTATCTCCAAAGATAGCACCTAACTTCCTAAGACCGGAATCAACTCGTTCACCTTTAACTGTAACCTTCACATGACCATCATCAAAACGAAGATTTGCAAGGTTAGTTCCAGCACCCAGATTACAGTCCACTCCAATAACTGAATCTCCTACATAGGATAAGTGACTAACATTAGTACCATCCATAATAATACTATTTTTAATTTCAACAGCATTACCTACACTAACATTATTACAAAGACATGCATTAGGTCTAAGATAAGTGTTAGGGCCGACATCACAATTATCTCCAATGAATACAGGACCCTGTATATAACAACCACTACGTATAATACTATTTTTACCTAAATGAACAGGACCATGAATAGTAACATTTTCTTCAATCTCACCCTGAATATCTTCTTCCATTTTTTCAAGGAAATCTGCATTGGACTTAAGTAATTCCCATGGTCTACCCACATCCATCCAAGGCTCACGTGATATGAGACCTAAAATTTCATAACCCTTTTCTAACTCAATTTGTAAAGAATCAGTAATTTCATATTCTCCACGTTCAGATAAATCAGTTTCATGAATAGCATCAAATATTTCAGTACTGAACAAGTAAATACCTGCATTAGCAAGGTTACTAGGTGCTTCTTCAGGACTTGGTTTTTCTATAATTTCCACAATTTTATCATTCATTGTACTTACAATACCATAACTTGACGGATTATCCACTTCAATAAGTGTAAGTACGCTTTTAACATCATTGCTGGTACGTGTAGCATATTTTTCTATTAAGTTACGTATAAGATCATAACTAACAATAATGTCCCCATTTAATACTATGAAACTTTCATCAATATATTCCTCTGCACTGCCAATAGCATGAGCAGTACCTAATTGTCCTTCTTGTATAGCATAAGTGATGTTAACTCCAAAATCGCTTCCATCACCAAAATAATCTTCAATAACTTCTCTTTTATATCCTACTACTAATGTAATGTCCTTGATACCTGCATCTCTTAAAGATTCAATATTATATTGTATTAATGGTTTTCCACCAGTAATTAACATAGTTTTTGGTCGCGTAGTTGTTAAAGGACGCATCCTAGTTCCTTCACCTGCTGTTAGTATAACTGCCTTCATTAATAGTCACCTAAAATTTTCATGTAATATATTACTATTATCTATATATGATATTATATTTATCTTTTAGACATTCTTTTCAGGTGTTGTCAAAATGTGTGGTGATGATAAGATATTCACCAGAAAATTGCATTTCTCCGATCCCATCTTCCAAGCTTCAAACTAACCCTAGACAAAAACCCACGTAAAGTTTTAAATTTATTTTTTAAATACTTTGGAGCAAGATCTTCAAAAATACGTTCAACCCAGTTACTAGTACGAGCAATAAAATCATCTTCAAGATACATAGTTAAATAAGACGAAAAAGGCACTATTTTTTTATCAATAATATCATTAATAACATCCGGAAACTCATCACGCCTCAAACGAAGATTATTTAAAAAATCTAAAACTTCAAACCTATTCTCTACATCATAAATCTCATAAATTTCCTTTAAATAACCCTTATATTTCTTATGCATTTTCTTACTTATTTTATTGTCTTTTACATAGTTATATAAGTATTTATTAATGTTTTGTTTGGCATGGAATTGACAAAATTGATGTTTAAATCCTAAATCCTGTATAGGTTTACGATAAGCAATGTGTAAATCTGTTGTAATAGCTTTACGTGGCTGATTACGTGTAGCCTCACGTAAGAATTTATAAACTTCATCACTATTTTCATCTTCAACTATTTTATAATCCACCAATGTTTGATGTTGAATATCAAATAAAGCAAAAAAATAAATATATTTATCACTTATTTCGTCAATTTTAATCCATAAACTATCAAACACATAATATCCAGAATAATTTTCCAATTTAGACTCATATCCTTTGTTATAATCTACTATTATATCCTGAATTTCCTGATGAGAAAGCTCCACATTATGAATTCTTTTCATAATCTCCTGTATCCTACGTACTGGTATGCCACCAATAGCATAGTAATCCCAAATTATATTCATTACTTTCCTAGAAACACTATAATTACAATCAATCACAACACTAATATCTGCAGAAAATCTTTTACCACAACTACGACAACGATAACGTTTAATACGAGCATCAACATTACCAAAAAAATTTAAAATTGCCTTTTTAAGATAAAAACCATCCTCCACAACATGTTT
>ODAI014286591.1_pt1 | contig 12857 bp, 6 predicted proteins | sample 1539321 | NCBI WGS metagenome assembly ODAI01 (sample SAMN02144231, study PRJEB22623) | gut metagenome | biome: sheep rumen | host: Ovis aries | place: New Zealand | reverse complement strand
TCTCTTTCCCCTGGGAACCAAGACCCCCGCAGAAGCCGCAGGCTTCCTTCTCCGTCAGATGTCCCTGGGCGCCGGGGAATTCCCAAAGATTTGCCAGAAGACCCTTGGCAGGGCGTTTTCGGATCCCATAAGCCGGTCGGCCGGTGCCGGATCCGTCTTCGATCAGAAAGATCGTCCGTTTTTCGATCTTTCTGGATTTTTTTTCGTCCTTTGCCGGCAGCTCTTCCTGGCGGCCGGAGCGGAATGCCTCACAAAAGCCCGTCCAGGGACAGTGGCTGCAAAGAGGAGCTCCGGTGGGCAGACAGATCGTGGCACCCAGATCCATCAGCGCCTGGTTCATATCTCCCGGCCGGTCTTCAGGAAGAAGGGTACGGTAGTGAGACTCCGCCAGCTTTTTCGCGGCGGGAGTTCGTATACTGTCTTCATATCCGGTAGTCCGGGCGAAGACCCGGAGCAGGTTCCCATCCACCGAGGGCACCGGCACCCCAAAGGCGATGGAGGCGATGGCTGCCGCCGCATAGGGACCGATTCCGGAAAGCTTCTGCAGTTCTTTCGGGTCCGAGGGGATCTTTCCGCCGAAGTCTTCCATGACCTGAAGGGAGGCTTTGTGCATGTTCCGGATCCGGCTGTAATAGCCCAACCCCTGCCAAAGCTTCAACAGGAGTTCCTCCTCTGCCTCTGCCAGCGCTTTCACATCCGGCAGTTCCTTTAGGAATCGATGATAGTAGTCGATGACCGTATCCACCCGGGTCTGTTGGAGCATGATCTCCGACAGCCAGACATGATAGGGCGTCGGGTCCTCCCGCCAGGGCAGGATCCGACGGTTTTCATCGTACCATTTGAGCAGTGCGGCGGTCTGCTTTTCATATGCCGCGTAATCTTTCTTATCCATGTTTTCCATTATATCGAAAAACCCGGCGGGGTCAACTTTTTCCGCTCAAGTCGACCATTATGTGGTAGAATAGATTGAAATCTTCAGAAACGGAAGAAAAACGATGTGGAAATACCTGAAAAAATACTGGTTTTATGCCCTCCTGGCTCCTTTGTTCATGATCGGAGAGGCGGGAATGGATCTTCTCCAGCCGGCTCTGATGGCAACGATCGTTGATGAAGGTGTCCTGGGGATCGGCCATGGCGGCGTGGGCAGCATGGATATCATCTTGAAGACCGGAGCCCAGATGGTCGCGCTGATCGCCCTGGGAGGACTTTGCGGGGTGCTTTCCGGTGTCTTTTCCAATCTGGCGGCACAGAACTTCGGCAATGATATGCGAAAAGATGCCTTCCGGCACATCATGCACTTTTCCTTCTCTCAGACGGACCGGTTCACCACCGGCTCTCTGATCACACGGGTTACCAACGATGTGACCCAGGTCCAGAGCATGGTACAGATGGTGATCCGGGGGTTTGTCCGCACCATCATCCTCTTTGCGGGCGGGATCTATTTTATGCTCCGGCTGGATCTTTCCTTTGGAGTGGTGGTGCTCTGCGCCATGCCCATGATCCTGTTGGTGCTGATCTACTTCCTGTCGAAGATCACCCCGCGGTTCACCATCCTTCAGGAAAAATTGGACAAGGTGAATAATGTGATGCAGGAAAACGTCACCGGCAGCCGGGTGGTGAAAGCCTACGTCCAGGAAGATTACGAAAAGAAGCGTTTCGGCAAAGCCAATGACGAGTTGGTGGGGACCCAGATGGGGATCCTGCTGCTCCTGAACTATATGTCTCCCGTCATGAATATCATTCTGAATCTGTCCGTGATCGCGGTGATCTGGGTGGGGCAGATTCGGGTGGGAGACGGAGCCATCACTCCGGGCAGCGTCATGGCAGCTATCACTTATCTTTCCCAGATACTGAATGCTCTGATGCGGTTGGGGATGATGTATCAGAACATTTCACGGGGTGCAGCCTCCGCCCGAAGACTCCGGGAAGTCATCGACACGGAACCGGAAATCAGGGACGGCAGCTTTGACGGAGAACCGCAGATTCACGGACAGGTGGAGTTTCGGAATGTCACCTTTGCCTATCCCGAACGGGACCCGATCCTGTCGGGGATCGACCTGGTGATCCCGCCGGGAGAGACGGTGGGGATCCTGGGGATGACCGGCAGCGGGAAGACCAGTCTGGTGAATCTGATCCCCCGGTTTTACGATGCGACGGAGGGGACCGTTCTTCTGGACGGGGTCGATGTCAAAGAGTATACCCTCGCCAATTTGAGGAGCCGCATCGCCTGCTCGCTGCAGAAAAGCGAGATCTTTCAGGACACCATCGCCGGGAATATTTCCTGGGGGCGTCCGGAAGCATCGGAAGAGGAGATCTGTCACGCAGCACAGATCGCTCAGGCCACAGAATTCATCGATATCAAAGAACACGGGATGGCAGAGCCGGTGGCCCAAAGCGGCCATTCACTGTCCGGTGGTCAAAAGCAGCGGCTGGCTATCGCCAGGGCCGTGCTGAAGGATGCGGAGGTGCTGATCTTTGACGACACCACCAGCGCCCTGGACCTGAAGACCGAGGCAAGGCTTTATGAAGCCCTTCAAAAAGAATATCCGGAGAAGACCAAGATCATCATTGCCCAGAGGATCGCTTCCGTCAAAAATGCGGATCGGATCCTGGTGCTGGAGGATGGGCATCTGGCGGCCCAGGGTCGTCATGAGGATCTTCTTCAGACCAGTCGGATCTATAAAGAGATCTACGATTCCCAGATGGGAGGTGAGTCTCATGGCTGAAAATAAGAGCACAGCGATGAACACCGTTCCCATGCCGGGAAGACGGGGCGGCGGCCCGGGCAGCCGGGTGGAAGTCCAGAAAGCGAAGGACAGCAAAGGTACCCTGAAACGCCTGCTGACCTATTTTGCAGCAGAAAAACGCCGGGTGGTACTGCTGCTTGCCGCGGTGGCGGCAGGAGTCCTCTGCGGGATCCTGGCACCGGATCTGCAGAGCAAAGCCATCGACGCCATCGCGGACCGGCGCTTTGATCAGCTGCCGGGGATCCTGGTGATCATGGCAGCTGTATACCTGGTATCCTGCTTTACCTCTTTTGTCCAGGGGCTGCAGAGCGCCCACCTGTCTCAGGGGACTGTCCGGAGGATGCGGGAAGACCTGTTCCGGTGCATCGTCGGGCTTCCCATCGGGTATCTGGATACTCACCCTCATGGGGATATCATGAGCAGGATGACCAATGATGTCGAAAACATTTCCACCACGGTTTCCCAATCCGTCAGCTCCCTGTTCTCCGGGGTATTGATGGTGATCGGGACCGTGGGGATGATGATCTATCTTTGCCCGCCGTTGGCGGCCCTTTCCTGTACCACCGTGATATTGACCGCGGTGGCCACGAAGTTCCTGTCGGCGGCCATGCGAAAGGCCTACCGGAAACGCCAGGCTCTTCTCGGGAGCCTCAATGGAACGGTGGAGGAAATGGTCAGCGGCTACCACACCGTGGCCGCCTATGAACGGGAAGAAGCGGTGATCCGGCAGTTCGAAGCCATCTCCGACGAGCTTACCGGGGTGGGGATCAAGGCGGAGGTCCTGGGAGGCTCCATGGGACCCCTGATGAATCTGATCAATAACATCGGCTTCGTGATCATCGCAGCCTTTGGCGGGAATTTCGCCCTCAGGGGAATGATCTCCATTGGTGTGATCTCAGCCTTCATTATATACGCAAAGCAATTCGGGAGACCCATCGACGAGATCGCCCAGGTCTGGGGTCAGATCCAGACGGCCATCGCCGGAGCAGAACGGGTCTTCGGGATCATGGACGTGGAACCGGAACAGCCCGGCGGCACCTTGAAAATGGAGGCACTGGGGGAAGAAGTGGAGATCACCTTTGAACATGTGAACTTCTCGTATGTGCCGGGACAGCGGGTCCTTCATGATTTCAACCTGACTGTGAAGCCGGGGCAGAAGATCGCGCTGGTGGGATCCACCGGCAGCGGAAAGACCACGGCGGTGAACCTATTGATGCGGTTTTATGAACCGGATGACGGGGCGATCCGTATCAATGGAACGGATATCCGTCAGATCGACCGGGATTCTCTTCGGGATGCCACGGCGATCGTTCTTCAGGATACGGTCCTCTTCGCCGATACGGTCCGCAATAACCTGAAATATGCGGACCGGTCTGTGACGGACGGAGAAATGTTCTCCTTTGCGGTGAAAAGCAACGTGGACCGGATGATCCGGAAACTGGAAAAGGGATACAGTACGATGCTGACTGCAGACGGGGACAACCTGTCGGAGGGACAAAAGCAGCTTCTGTCCATTACCCGGGCCTTTGTTTCGAAACCCCGGATCCTGATCCTGGACGAAGCTACCTCCAACGTGGATACCCGGACGGAAAAGAATATCCAGGACGCCATGGTGAAACTGATGCAGGGCAGGACCAGTCTGGTGATCGCCCATCGTTTGTCCACTATCCGGGATGCGGATGTGATCGTGGTCATGGACCAGGGCCGGATCGTGGAGCAGGGGAACCATGAGTCACTGTTGGCTCAAAAAGGAAAGTATTACGAATTATACATGACCCAGTTCGCGGGTCAGAGTACATAAGCTTGGATTTTGCATAAGGAGTTTAAAATGGGAAGAGTATTATTGTGTATGATCGGGGCGGCGTCGCTGTCATACGGTTTTGTGGTGAAGGCGGTGAACAGCGGGACCCGGTTCTATATGATCTGGATGGGGATCGGCATCCTGGCGCTGTTATGGGCGCTGCTCATCCAGCTGAAGTGGTGGAAGAAGCTTCCGAAATGGTTTCGGGGCGGCTTTATCGTGCTGGTCGTGCTCTGCGTTGCAGTGACAGCCGCAGGAACGGCGCTGATCTTCAGTGAATTCCATGAGAAAGGGCCGGATGGCCTGGACTATCTGGTGGTTCTGGGCGCTCAGGTCCGGGAGGACGGCCCCAGCGTGATCCTGAAATACCGGCTGGATACAGCGGCGGAATACCTGAAGCAAAACCCGGATACGATCTGCATCACCACCGGAGGGCAGGGATATAACGAGCCTTACCCGGAAGCTGTGGGGATGAAAGACTATCTGGTGGACCAGGGGATCGGTGAGGAGCGGATCCTGACGGAGGAGACTTCCACCAGCACCCTGGAGAATATCGTAAACGCCTCAAAGCTGATGGAGGCGGATTACCGGAACGTGGGGATCGTCACGAACAATTTTCACGTATACCGGGGGACGGCGCTGGCAGAAAAGCAGGGGCTGAAGGGTGTTTACGGCATTGCGGCCGGTTCCAAACCCCTGTATTTGCCCAATAACCTTTTGAGGGAGGTCTTTGGGATCGGGAAAGATGTATTGACGGGGAAAATGAGCTTGAAGCTTTAAGCCGGAAGCTTGCAGCTTGTCCTCCTGACCACAGGGAAGGATCTTTATAATGATGAGTAGAGAAGGAAGGGATAGAAATGAAGACAGTCAGTGAGAAAGTTTCAGAGATCACAGAAGGGGCAGAAGCGCCCAAAGAAAAAAGCAGGGATAAGATCATCGTCCGGGCCAGCATCATCGGCATCCTGGCCAATGTGGCTCTGGCGGCATTCAAAGCGGTCATCGGATTGATCACCGGGTCCATCGCCATCACGCTGGACGCGGTGAACAACATCAGTGATGCAGGCTCGTCCCTGATCACCATCATCGGAACGAAGCTGGCAGGGAGACAGGCGGACAAGAAGCACCCCTGGGGATATGGACGGATCGAGTATCTGAGCGCCATGATCATTTCCATCATCGTGCTGTACGCCGGTATCACCTCCCTGGTTGAATCGGTGAAAAAGATCCTCCACCCGGAGGCGGCTTCCTATACGGTCCCATCTCTGGTCATCATCGCTGTGGCGGTGGTGGTGAAGATCGTGTTGGGCCGGTATGTGAAGGGCGTCGGGGAAAAGGTCAATTCGGATTCACTGATCAATTCCGGGCAGGACGCCACTTTGGATTCTGTGATCTCGGCATCCACGCTTCTGGCGGCTGTGATCTTCATTTTCTCCGGGGTGAGCCTGGAGGCCTGGCTGGGTGCAATCATTTCTCTGATCATCATCAAATCCGGGATCGAAATGCTTCGGGAGACCCTGTCCAAGATCTTAGGGCAGCGGGTCAGCGTGGAGACGGCCCGGCAGGTCCGGAAAGTGCTGATGGATTTCCCGGAAGTCACCGGAGTATACGATCTGATCTTCCATGATTATGGACCGGACCGGATCAACTGCAGCGCCCGGGTGGAGGTGCCGGACACCTTGTCTGCGGACCGGATCGATGAGATCCAGCGGATCTCCACCATGAGGCTGTACCGGGAAACCGGGGTGATCCTGACGGCCCTTGGGATCTATTCGGTGAACACCCATGATGAAAAGATCAAAAAGATGCGGGACGACGTATACAAGGTCGTCATGGGGCACAAGAACCTGTTGGAGATGCACGGGTTTTATGTGAATGAAGAAGCGAAGCAGATGAACTTCGATATCATCGTGGATTTTGAGGAGAAAGACCGCACTGTGCTGTATCGGCATGTGGTGGAGGAGATCCAGTCGCTGTATCCGGATTACAAGGTGAACTGTATCCTGGATACGGATTTTTCGATCACTGAATAAAAGGGCTGCGGAGGGCGGCAATAGCTTCCTCTTCGGAATCGGCGCCTTCTACGGGGCTAGATCGCCTTGGGGAGTCTGACTTCTACGAGCGCCTTTCGCTCCGAGGAACTATTGCCCGCCTTAGGCAGCCCCGCATAACCAGCGAATAGGAGGGAGAGATGAAAGATAGGATAGAGAATGTTGCCATCATTGGGATGGGGGCTCTGGGGATGCTCTATGGGGAGATCATCCAGAAGAAGTGGGGCCCGGACAGTGTTTTTTTTGTGATGGATGAAGAGCGTGCGGAGCGGCACAAGAATGAAAAATGCATCATCAACGGAGAGGAGACGGACTTCAGGGTCTTTTCACCTGATGAGGCTCTGCCAGCCGATCTGGTGATGGTGGCGGTGAAGGGCACCGGGCTTAGGGAGGCTCTGCCTTTGGTGAAGGCGGCAACGGGACCGGAAACCACGGTGATCTCCCTGCTGAATGGCATCACCAGCGAACAAATCATCGGGGAAGTGATCCCGAAGAAACAGATCATCGACTGCGTGGCGTTGGGGATGGATGCGGTCCGGGAAGGCCGGGAACTGACGTACCATACTACAGGAAAACTGCAGATCCCGAAAAAGGATAAGGACCGCCAGGCGGCGCTGGACCGGCTGATCCGGTTTTTTGATGAGACCGGGATCGTTTATGAGTTGATGGATGATATCCATCACGCCATGTGGAACAAATTCATGTTGAATGTGGGGATCAATCAGGTCAGCGCAGTTTATGGAGTGACCTACCGGACCTGTACTCAGCCTGGCGAGGCCATGGAAGATATGATGGCCGCCATGAGGGAAGTCATGACCCTGTCAGAGGAAGAGTGGGTCTTCCTGACGGACGAGGATTTTGAGACCAACATGAAGATCCTTCGGGACCTGAACACCGACGGGATCCCTTCCATGCGGCAGGACATCCTGGCAAAGCGGAAAACCGAAGTCGAACTCTTCGCCGGCACCGTGATCGAAAAAGCCCGGCAGTACGACCTGCCCGTCCCAGTGAACAAGCGTCTTTATAAAGCAATCCGTGATCTTGAAAAGGGCTACTTTTCAGAATAGAAAAATGACACCTCGTTTGAATGTCCCTAGATGTTTGCTCCGGACATTCAAACGAGGGGTCCAGGTACCATTGAGAGAAAAGAGAGAATATGAGACCGATACTAAAAAACAAATACTACTTGTATATGACCGAGTTCTTCGCCGGCATGGCCGTTATGGCGGTGGAACTGGGCGCCAGCCGGCTCTTGGCCCCCTACTTCAGTTCCTCCCAGATCGTCTGGACTATCATCATCGGAACGATCATGATCGCCATGGCCCTGGGGAACATTTACGGCGGCCGCAGCGCCGACAAGGATCCCAACCCGGACCGGCTCTACAGCCGGCTGCTGGTCGCTTCGGTCTGGATCGCCGCGATCCCGGTGCTGGGGAAGTATATCATTCTGGGGATCTCCGGTCTGATCATCTTTACTGTCAATAACAATTACCTGATCATCGCTGCCTTTGCGGCTTGCATGATCATCTTTGTTTTTCCTCTGTTCCTGTTGGGGACCGTGACGCCTTCGCTGGTGAAATACACAGTGGATTCCCTGGAGGACAACGGGAAGACCGTGGGGTACCTGAACGCCTTCAACACCATCGGCAGCATCATCGGCACCTTCGTACCCACTTTCATCAGCATCCCGGCTGTAGGAACGGCCGTGACATTCCTGATCTTTTCGGGGATCCTGCTGGTGCTGGCCCTGGCCTATTTCTTCAGCGGAGGAGGCTTCCGGGACTTCAAAAAAAGGATCCTCATCGGCGTCCTCCTCTTTGTGATCTGCATCGCGATGGGGAACAGCAACAGCTTCGCCTTCTGGCAGAAGGACCTGACTTATGAGGGGGAATCCATCTATAATTATCTGCAGGTCTACGAGAACGACAAACAAGTGGTGCTCTCCACCAATGTCCTTTTCGGGGTCCAGTCCGTTTACAAAAAAGAAAAGGGGCTGACTGGGATGTATTACGACTATGCCATGGCGGCGCCCTATATGGCCGGACTGAAGGAAAAGGACCAGGTGGATATCCTGATTTTAGGGATGGGGTCCGGGACTTATGCCACCCAGTGCCGGCGGTATTTCGACAATGTGGAGTTGGAAGGCGTGGAGATCGACCAGAAGATCACTGACCTGGCGGAAGAGTATTTTGAACTGCCGGAGGATATCCCCGTGACCACCTACGACGGCAGGGCGTTCCTGAATGCGGTGGACCGGGAATATGATGTGATCATGGTGGACGCCTATCAGGACATCACGATCCCCTTCCAGATGTCCACCATCGAGTTCTTCACCCTCGTCCGGGATCACCTGAAAGAGGACGGGGTGATGGTGGTGAACATGAACATGCGGGGAAGCGGCGACGGGAACATCAACCAATACCTTTCGGACACCATTTCCGGCGTCTTTACCGAGGTGTATACCGTGGATGTGACGGGTTCCACCAACCGGGAACTCTTCGCATCGAATGATCCGGAAATGCTGGAAAGGATGGAAAAGGGGCTGGCATCGGAAACGGACCCGGAGCTGCAGCGGATGATGGGGAAAGTCCTGAAGGGGCTGGAATCCTATCAGCCCGGAGAGTACCTGATGACGGACGACTCTGCGCCGGTGGAGCTTTTGGGGATGAAGGTCATCGACGAACTGATCCGGGAAGAAGTCGCTTATTATAAAGAACTGTACCATGAGAAAGGGCTGCAGGCTGTGATCGATGCCCTGTAGGAAGAGTGAAGAGTATGAAGAAGAACGGGAAGAAACTGACGAGTCTGCTGATGATCATCAGCATGCTGTTTTCAATGATCATCCTGCCGCCGACTGCGGTGTCTGCCGAGCAGCTGCAGGCCAAAGATCACGATCTGTATTTGCTGGAAAATGTGTCTCAAAAGACCTCGGTGCCCTCGGGGTTCACCGGGATCTACAGCGAGGAGGATCTCCTTTCCATTGTGAAGGGGGACCGCACTGCGAATTACATCCTCATGAAGGATCTGGATCTGTCCGGTCTGGACTGGGTGCCGCTCAAGTTCCCCTCCCAGTGGGATTATGCGGGGACCTTTGACGGGAACGGACATACGATCAATATTTCTCACGGGGAGACCGAAGAGAGCACCGCTCTGTTTTACGGAAATGAAGGGACGATAAAGAATCTGAGACTCACCGGCACGATCAACGTGTATCATGAATATCTGGGGAACCGGCAGGCCGCTTCGGTGGCGCTGGAGAATGTGGGGACGATCCGCAACTGCACAAGCTCCGTGGATTACGTTTCGTCGGGAGGTTCTCCGGTCCTGATGGCCGGTATCGTGGCCACTAATGGCGGGACCGTCAGCCATTGCCGGTATACGGGAAGTATGAAATGCAGTGCCAGAGGAGATGCGAATTTCGGTGGCATCGCTTACTATAACAACTATCATTACAACGATTACAATAACCGATACGATCGGATCGGGAAGATCGAGTATTGTGAAAGCAACAGCAGGATGACCGTGCTGATGGGAGGCGAAGAAGACATCGTCGCCTTCGTCAATGGCGGAGAAGTCATCATCGGCGGGATCGTGGGAGAAGCCCAGATGGAGACGTCGGTGGAAGTGTGCCGTTTTACCGGCAGTGTGTATGTGGCCGGGACCATCGGCGGCACCTTTGGAGCCAGCTTTTCTGTGGGCGGGATCTGCGGAGAAGGAGATGTGAATCAAACCTATTCCGACTGCTGCTTTACCGGCAAGATCCGATTCAACTGCACCGCGGAGGATTCTCAGATCTTCAATACCGGAGGGATCGCCGGGAAAGGCTGCAATGATATGGTGAAGAATTGCTTCGTCGCCGGGGAGATACTGGATGAAGGGACCCTGTTAGGCGCACCGGGGTGGTTTTTCGGGCAGGATTCCTCCTTTGGCACAGAGGAAAAGAGTTCGAATAACTATTATCCATCCGGTTCGCTGGATCTGTGCGGTTCGGGAGAACCCAATGAAGGCGACAGCGGCTACTCAGCGGTTCCGCTGGCTTCCATGGCCCGTCAGACGACCTTTGCCGGATTTGATTTCGGGTCGACCTGGACGATGGGTCAAAGCTACCCGGTCCAAAAAGTGTTCACAAACCTGTATGGTGAAAGCGGAACGCCGGCGCCGGAACCGGTACCGGATCCGGAACCGGCTGAGATCAGTGCGGATGAATACGTACTCCAGCACCTGGTTTTCCTGGACTCGAGTCAATATAAGACCCGCTCACAGCTTCGTTTCTCCACCCTGATGGAGGAATGCATGGACAATCCGGATCAGAACACATCGGAATGGGCCTATAAGATCCTCAATACCATCAATGAAGCAACAAAGTTCAAAAAATGGAGCGTTTTCGACAATCAATACGAAGCAGTGCTGGCTGAGTTGATCACCGGCGCGGCGATGGAGGAGACCGACAGTATCGATTTAGCAATAGAATCCCAGAGTCTGACGATCGCGAACAATCTGTGGAAAATGCTGAAGAATGCCTATCCGGGAAAATATACCGAAGCGACCTATGAGACCAGCCTGCAAAAGCTGCTGAAAGATCCCCAGGGGCTGGAAGAGGAGAACCCCGGGATCTATAGAGAGCTGAAAGGTGCTCTGGATGACTACTTTATGCATGGCCAGGATAAGGCGGATGCGATCCGTGCAATCAGTGGGACGACGGCCCTGTACGGAAAGATGAACGACTTTATCACCTTCTGGAACGACTGCAACAGCGTGGTGGAATGGGTATCGGAGCTCCATGACTTCCAGTGTACGGTGGAAGCGCTCTACAGCCTTTCTCAGGAACAGCTCGACATTTTCCGCTCACTGGATGGCTATATCCAGGAATCCGCCGGGGCCAAAGAAGCACTGCTGTATAAAACAGCCTATCAGAAGTTTGACAACTATCTGACCCGGGAACACATCGCAGCCGCAGTGTTTGAAGAAGGGGTCACCAGTTTCGGAGAACTGACGATGGAGATCCTGAATCCGCTGATCAATGCGGTGATGACCAATTATCTGGTGGATGTGATGGGGCTGTCTTCCGAAGCAGCCGGGGATATTATGATCCTGTTGGCGGGTTATCACGTGGGATGGGCCCTCGGGACCACACTCACCAATAACGATCAGATCATGGCAAATTGCGACCTTCTTCATGCCAATGCAAAGATCGAAGAGGCGTTGTATGAAGTCATGGTGGAAAAGGCGGGAAGTCTTAAAACAGAGAGATCCTATTCTGCGGCGAAAGACTTTGATGCAGCCTGGATGCTGCTGAGGACCAGTGAGAAATATGCTGTTTCTGTTTATAAAAACATCCTGACGGCCATGCAGGAATCCATGAAGTCCAAATTTCTCACGCTGGGACGTGTGGACATCTATGGGAATGCAAAGGCAGACGAGATCACATTGGCAAATTACGAGTATATCAAATGGGACAGCGCCATCTGCCATGGGCAGAAGATGCATGATGCGATCTCAGGCAGCAACAGCAATATCAACACGGTCAACCTTTCCGGTGTAGGGGATTTCAGCATCATGGACGACTCGGGACAGGTCCTGGGTGACGTGTATGACGGAGAGATTTCTCTCTACACGCCTTCGATCCTCATCACGAAGACCGGGAATGGGTATTCTGTGACATTGGGCGGAGACCTGGATCTTATCCTGGACCTGTATGGCAGTGAAGACGGTGCTGCAGCAAGGGTAGAGGTCATCACCGTCAATGAAAACGGAAGGGAGATCTCCCGAACGACGGAAGAGGAGATCGACCTGTCGGAGGAAGTCCTGTTGGAGATCCGCCAGGAAGGAAACAGGACGCTGACGATCGAAACCTATGAAGGCGATGATGGGGAGGAATTCGTAAGGATTGATCCGGAAAGCTGCAGCCTCCTCGCCGGGGAAACGTTTTCCTTCGACGTCACCCTGGATCCGTCTCTGTCGGGCAAAACAGTGTATTGGTGGAGCGATGATCCCGATATAGTGGAAATCGATCAGGACGGAAGAATAAAGGCCCTGCGGGCTGGACGGACCTTTATCAATGTGGAGGCCGGTGAGGACGAGTACAGCGACTATTCCGAAGTCCGGGTCCTGTTCCGGGATGTGGCGGATGAAGGCAGTTATTTCTTCTCACCGGTATACTGGGCTCTCGAGGAGGGGGTCACCACCGGGACATCCGCGACGCATTTTTCACCGAATGCCCAGTGCCAGCGGTATCAGTTCGTGCTGTTCCTCTGGAGGTTG